>MDTD01116609.1_pt1 | contig 219114 bp, 191 predicted proteins | sample 811221 | NCBI WGS metagenome assembly MDTD01 (sample SAMN05326646, study PRJNA326480) | marine metagenome | isolation source: seawater | place: Pacific Ocean: South West | collected 2011
CATTGAGAAAAACGGACAATTCTCTATCAACGGGAAAAAATTCAACTGGGGACCAAATGATGAAAAGCTGTTCGAAGATGGAACTATCGAAAAAGACGAGCAATTTTCTATACAAGGAAAGAAATTTAACTGGGGAGAGCACGGAGAAAAAGTATTCGAAGATGGAAGTGTTGAGAAAAACGGACAATTCTCTATCAACGGGAAAAAATTCAACTGGGGACCAAATGATGAAAAACTATTCGAGGATGGATCAATTGAAAAAGACGGACAATTTTCTGTAAAAGGGAAAAAATTCAACTGGGGAGAGCACGGAGAGAAAGTATTTGAAGATGGAACCATTGAGAAAAACGGACAATTCTCTATCAACGGAAAAAAATTCATTTGGGGACCAAATGATGAAAAACTATTCGAAGATGGATCCATTGAAAAAGACGGACAATTTTCTATTAATGGCAAAAAATTCAAATGGGGAGTGGATGGAGAGAAAATATTTGAAGATGGGAGCATTGAAAAAGAGGGCAAACTCTCTATTCAAGGTAGACCTTTCCAATGGGGATCAAATAATGAGAAAATTTTTAAAGATGGCGCCATTGAAAAAGACGGACTATTAACCTTAAATGGTAAAAAATTCAGCTGGTCCGATGGAATGAATAAGGTTTTTGAAGATGGGTCCATCGAAAAAAATGGAGTCTTCTCCATTAACGGCAAACGATTTATATGGGGTGAAGGAGATCAAAAAATATTCATCGATGAAAAAGGAACTCTGACAAAAGAGTTAGATATTAACCCTATTTCAGGAGAAACTAAATTGGATAATCCTACGCTTAATAAAGAAACTATCAGTGATGCTTCTTTAAAAACTGATCAAACAGAATTAAGCAATTCAAGTAAAGAAACAAGCATCACAACTAATGATATAAAAGAAACCGTTAAAGCAAAAACAGATTTTACTTCAGCTGAAATCATCACCAAAGGAAAAATTGTTTCTGGCAGTGAAGTTATTCCTCAGGCCAGAATCGTAATCAAAAAAGATGGAGAATTTTATAAAGAAGTGACTTCTGATGACGATGGAATGTTCAATGTGCTTTTAAGTAGAAATGGTATTTATACCCTGGAAACAGAAAAAGAAGGTTATGACTCAGAAAAACAAACGGTTGCTCCAGGTCAATTAGAAGCAGACGCTAGTAATATTTTACTCAATTTCGGTCTCAAAAAAACCGATCGAAATCCCCTTTCAGAAAGCGAGAAAAAAGCCACATTAAGTAGAGCTGCAATACAGAAAGAATTCGAGAATATTATATACAATGAAACAGATATTAAAACAATTGGAATCGTATATAATGAAGAAAAAATTATTGAAGGTGCTAAAGTGAGAATTTTTAGTGGAGATGATTTAATTGGAACAACCACCACCGACGAATTTGGAAGGTTTAAGTGGGCACTTCCTAACAATAAGAAAATAAAATTCATCATTGAAAAAGATAATTATCGATCGGAAGATTTTACCTTCGATCCTAACAGTGCATCGTATAAAGATTTTTTAAATCTTGAATTTGAAGTAGAGAAAAGCACCCCTAAACCAGAAGGATCAGATAAAATTCATTTTATTGGAACTGTAAGTAGTGATGGACGGTCACTACCTAACGTAGAAGCAAATATCTTTTTGGAGGGTGAACGCTTTATAAATGTAATAACTGATGAATTTGGACATTTTCATTCAGACATTAATAGTGATGATTTGTATACCATTATTCTTAAAAAAGAAAACTATTATTCCAATCAGATATCATTTTTCCCAAGTCAAAAAACAAAAAAAGATACACTTATCCTGCATTTTGATATGCCAATTCGAGGAGCGGTTATTAAATCAGGGAAAGTAACTTTTAATGGACAACCTCTTTATCAAGCTCAAGTTAAAGTATATCAAGATGGTAGAATAGTCACTTCAACCGAGACAAATCAAGAAGGTATATATGAGGTAGCCTTAAGATCCAACAATGACTACACCTTTATGATCAATAAAAACAATTATTTTAAACAAGAGCTCAAAGTATCAACGTTTGGTGAAAACGGAAATAGTCCTGTACTAGTGAATGTGGAAATGCGCAGGTTAAAAACCGCGCAGGCTGAAAAGGTCAATAATGTTTACTTTGAATATAACCAATCTACCATCAACTTTTATGCAAAAATGGAACTCATTAAATTGGCTGACTTTATCAAAACCAATCCTTCCATTAAAGAAATTGAAATTAGTGCGCATACTGATAATCGAGGAAGTAAAGCATTCAATCTGGCATTATCCCAGCGAAGAGCAGAGGCATGTGTTACGTTCTTAATTTCACTTGGTGTTAATCGAACCATATTAAAAGCAAAAGGGTACGGGGAAAATAAACCTAAAATCGCTGTTCCACTGAATGAAGATGAGCATGCCATGAATCGAAGAGTTGAATTTGAAATTAAAAAGATTTACAAGTAATCTTTTGTCAACTAAGCTTACATTCACTTAAACTCTTATTCAATTTAGGTGTTCTCAATATGAATTGATCACTGATGAATTAATTAATTGATTAATTTTACACTATGGCAAAAATTTCAGATCGAGGAATCAACATGCCGCTTTCTCCAATTAGAAAGCTCTCGCCCCTTGCTGCAAAAGCAAAAAAAGAGGGTAAATTTGTCCATCAGCTCAACATTGGTCAACCTGATATCCCAACCCCAGAATGGGCAATTAATGACTTAAAATCCACTGATTTCAAAGTTGTAGAATACAGCCCTAGTGAAGGAGAACTTTCCCTTCGTGAGGCATTTGTAGAATATTATAAAAAATATGATATTGAAGTAACCACTGACGAAATGATCATTACCTATGGAGCCTCAGAAGCTTTAATGATTGTTTTATTAAGTTGTTTAAACCCTTGGGACGAAGTTATCGTTCCTGAGCCGTTTTATGCCAACTACTCAAGTTTTGCAGGAGCTGCAGACATTACGGTAAAACCAATATCCTCCTCTATCGAAAGTAATTTCGCGCTTCCATCGATTGATGAATTTGAAAAACTAATAGGTCCACGAACAAAAGCCATTTTAATTTGTTCACCAAACAATCCTACCGGATATACCTATTCAAAAGATGAGTTGGAAAAACTTAAAAAGATTTGTTTGAAATATGATTTGTTTCTCATTTCTGATGAAGTGTATCGCGAGTTTTATTATCATGGTGAATTTGCCCCTTCAATTTTAGGATTGAAAGGCGTAGAAGACAAAACCATCATGCTCGATTCTGCCTCTAAACGCTACTCCATGTGTGGAGTTCGTGTAGGTGCAATTGTATCCAAAAATAAAGAGGTTATCCAAACCGCTTTAAAATTTGGACAAGCACGACTAAGTCCACCGCAATTTGGTCAAGTAGCTGTTGAATCTGCCCTGAAGGCCTCAGACACATATTACAGAGAAGTTAAAGAAGAATACAAGAAACGAAAAGATGTCTTGATAGAGGAACTCTCAAAAATTGAAGGGGTTAAATACTCTCATCCCTATGGCGCTTTTTACACCGTTGTTGAACTACCCATTGATGACGACGAAAAATTCTGCAGCTGGATTCTAACCGATTTTGACTTTGAAGGTGAAACAGTCATGTTTGCTCCTGGAAGTGGTTTCTATGTTACTCCTGGCGCAGGAAAAAGAGAGATAAGAATCGCCTATGTTGTTGAAGAAGAAAAGCTAAGAAGAGCAATGAAATGTTTGAGAGAAGCACTCAAGGTATATCCTGGAAGAATATCTGAACAACTTCCCGAAAATGCAACATCAATTTAAATCCTACTAAATCTTTTAAAAAATAAGAGGTGACGTTTTGAATTATTTCGGCATCTCCTTTACATGCACGTCCATTTGAGGAAAAGATATTTCGATATTCGCAGCGTCCAAAGCTTCTTTACCTGATTCGTAAACATCGAAATACACTTCCCAATAATCTTGAGGCAATGAATACGGCCTTACTGCTAAGTTTACAGCATGATCACCGAGCTCATAAACACCAACGAAGGGTGCTGGATTTTGAAGCACCTTTGGATGTTTATTCATTACTTCCAATAAAACCCTTCGAGCATCTTTAATGCTTGCATTGTAACTAATGCCCATAAGTAAATCTACACGAATCTTACCCTCAGTATTGTAATTTACAATGTCATTATTGGATAAAGGCCCATTGGGAATAATAATCGTTTTATTTTCGGGTGTTAAAAGTACCGTAACAAAAATTCGAATCTCTTTTACTCGTCCTAAATGGCCATTTCCCTCAATTAAATCACCTACTTTAAATGGCTTAAACAACAATATAATTACTCCTCCTGCAAAATTTTGTAACGTCCCCGAAAGGGCCATACCAACGGCTAAACCAAGAGCTCCAAGAATCGCAACAAAAGACGTCATCTCCACTCCTATCATCCCAAGGAAGGATACTATTACCAACATCTTCAATAAGGTTCCTATCAATCCTTTTATAAAATACAGGAGCGACTCCTCTACCTTACTTTTCCGCATCATCCTTCCGGAGATCTTTTCAATGATTTTGGCAATATATAACCCCGCAATAAGGACAATTAAGGCCCCTATGAAACGCGGTCCATGTTCAAAAGCAAGATCAATACCTTTTTTAATAATAAAATCTAATTTGTTTAAATGGTCAGTCATTGTTTTGATCGTATAACAAATATTTTATCCTCTTTTTCTTAAATACATTTAACTCTTCTTGCCATGAAGCAATAATCTCTTCCTCACTCTTATATTTTAAATCCTCGATTAAAGTTGCATTTCCCGCAAGAAGGTTAAAAAAAGATGTCCTGTTAAAAAAATTAACCCGAGGGCTCACACATTGATATGCCTCCTGAAGCACTCCAATATTTAACCCCAACTCTTTTCGAATACTATCTATCGAATACCCCCTGAAATCAACACCTTTACAGAACGTATTCTCATGCTTAGGACGACTACTCTTCCCTATTATACTAATAGGTTTAAAACCGAAATGATCCAAAAGATCACAGTTTGCATTAGGATGTCCCCACACTTGAAATGGATACTCAGTGCCTCTACCTACACTCACCTCTGTTCCTTCAAAAAAACATAAGCTTGGATAAAGGTAAATCGATAACTGATTTGGAAGATTTGGACTTGGAGCAATTGGAAGAATATATTCCTTATCGTATGTCCAATTTTTCAATGGAATAACACGTAAATGAGCTTGCATCGAATCTTTCAACCAAAATTCCCCATTAATCATTTTCGCATATTCCCCAATAGTCATTCCATATACTACCGGCACAGGGTGCATTCCTACAAAACTTTTAAACTTAGATTTTAAAACTGGTCCATCAATGTAATGAGCATTTGGATTAGGGCGATCCAAAACAATAACTTCTTTTTCATATTCAGCAGCAGCCTCCATAACATAATGAAGAGTTGAAATATAGGTGTAAAACCGAGCACCAACGTCTTGTATGTCAAAAACAATAACATCTACATCTGTTAAACTTTCTCGAGATGGTTTTTTCGTTTTTCCATGTAATGAAAAAATCTTCAATCCAGTTTTTGTATCCATGGAATGTTTCACCTTTGCTCCTGCATCATGATTTCCTCTAAACCCATGTTCAGGAGCAAAAAGGATACGAACATCTATACCCAAAGAAATAAGTGTATCCACAAGAAAAGTAGCACCAATAACCGATGTTTGATTCCCAACAATAGCCACTCTTTTTCCGATAAGCAAAGGTAAATATTCAGCTATCGAGGCAGCACCTACAATAGTGCTTTGATCATTTAAAATTACATTTTGTGAAACCTGTGAGATTGAATCATTATTAGGCAGAATCACTTCTTGGTCCTCCACATCATTTTGATGTAATTCAGATGAGCAAGAGACAATCAATACAAAAGACAAAAAAAGCAACCAAACAAATTCTCGATCTCTAATCATAAAATAGTATTTTAGATCATTCTAATTTATTGAATATCCTTTGAAACTCGAATTCTTCATAGCGAAAAGAATCCTTTTTGATAAAACAGCAAAGCATGCTTTTACTCGGCCTATAATTAATATTGCTGTTTGGGGTATTGCTTTAGGTGTTTTAATCATGATTATGGCCGTGAGTATGACAAAAGGTTTTCAAAAGGAAATTAAAGGAAAGATTGTTGGCTTTGCTTCAGATATTCAAATTACAAAAACGGGGATTGATGAATCTTATGAAAGTACACCTTTTCCTTTTGACTCATCATTTTACGAGGGATTATCACTCTCTGACAGTATTTCACATGTTCAAATCTTCGCTACAAAAGCAGGGATTATCAAAACACGAAAATCCTCTCATGGAACCATCTTAAAAGGAACTTCTACTGACTACAACTGGGATTTCTTTCGACAAAACCTTATTGAAGGAGAAGTCATTCAGTTTGATTCTCTCTCTATTTCAAAGGATGCGATTATATCCAAAAAAATTGCAGACAAATTAGATTTAAAACTAGGCGATCAGTTTAGAGTTTTCTTCGTTACCCAAAGAAAAAATACAGATGGTCAAATGTATTATCGTCAAAAAAAGAATTCATTCTATGTGAAAGGAATATATCAAACAGGGCTTGCAGAAGAATTTGACGATAAAATTATTTTCTGCGACATCAAACGAATCCGAAGACTAAATAAATGGACACAGGATCAAATTGGTGGGTACGAAGTTTTTCTCAGCCACGAGAGCAATGGACTTGATTTGTTTAATCAGCGATCGGGATATGCCTATTACCAAGGACTCGAAAACCAAATTCGGGAACAGTACTACTTAGAAACAACTTTTCTTGATGTGCGTTCTATATATACACGTTATGCCCAATTCATCAGTTGGATTGATTACATGGATATGCATATTGGTATTATCTTACTCATTATTCTCATCGTATCTATCGTTAATATGTCCTCTGCCCTACTTATCATAATTTTAGAGAAAACCCAAATGATTGGAATATTGAAGAGCCTGGGCGCGGAAAACTTTAGTATTCGAAAAATTTTTCTATTCAAGAGCGCCTTTCTAATTGGAAAAGGGATACTTATTGGTAACCTTATTGCTATAGTCATTTGTTCTATTCAATTATTTTTTGAACCCATCTCTCTTGATCCCGATGTTTATTATGTAAGTGGAGTTCCCTTAGATGTTAATCCCGCATATTGGTTGTCTTTAAATGTGCTCACCATATTGGTGTGTGTGTTTGTATTAATTATTCCTTCGGTGGTAATTTCAAGAATCTCGCCCATCAAAGCCATCAAATTTGATTAATTTCAGGTTTCTTTTCAAACAATCCCCTATTCGAAATATTTATTGGCAATAACATTTACCCAAGAAAATCACTCATACATTGCATCCAAGAATTATATGAAAAAAAAAATCCCGACCATAGGTCAGGATTTTTTTTTTCGTTTTATCCAATTTTAATCTTATGATTTTAAAGGAACTAGTGCCCCTTCCTTAATCGCATCAACTACTGAAGGATCTAATAACGTTGACGTATCACCTAAATTAGAAACATCTCCTTCTGCTACTTTTCTTAAAATTCTTCGCATAATTTTACCAGAACGTGTTTTTGGTAATCCTGGCACAACTTGAATCTTATCAGGCTTAGCAATTGGGCCAATTTCTTTAGTAATAATCTTTAATACCTCCGCTCTAAAAGCATCCTCATCGGAAGGAACTTCTTCAGTGATTACGTAGGCATAAATCCCTTGCCCCTTGATTTCATGAGGGAAACCAACAACAGCAGACTCCACAACATTTGCATGCTCATTAATTGCATTTTCAACCTCTGCGGTTCCCATTCTGTGACCAGAAACATTAATTACATCATCCACACGCCCAGTGATTCTATAATAACCATCTTCGTCCCTTCTACATCCATCACCCGTGAAATACATGTTCTCATAAGTACCGAAATAAACCTCTTTACATCGTGCATGATTACCATAAGTTGTTCGAATAATTGATGGCCAAGGAAACTTAATGCATAAATTACCTTCAACACCATTACCTTCAATTTCATTTCCATCAGCATCCATAATGGCCAACTGAATACCTGGCATAGGTAATGTAGCAAAAGTTGGTTTCTCCGGCGTAATTCCTGCGAGAGGTGAAATTAAGAATCCTGCTGTTTCTGTTTGCCAGTAGGTGTCTACAATAGGACAATTCCCTTTACCTATATTTTTATGATACCATTGCCATGCTTCTTCGTTAATTGGCTCACCAACAGAACCTAACGCTTTAATGGAACTTAAATCGTATTTTTCTACGAACTCTGTACCAAAAGCTTGAAGAGCTCTAATCGCAGTTGGGGCAGTATAAAACTGGTTTACTTTATGCTTTTCGCAAACCTCCCAAAATCTACCTGCATCTGGATAAGTTGGAACACCTTCAAACATCATCGTAGTCGCTCCTGCTAAAAGTGGCCCATAAATGATATAAGAATGCCCTGTAATCCAGCCAATATCTGCTGTACACCAGTATATATCATCCTCATTGTATTGGAATGCATTTCTGAAGGTATAGTCTGTGTACACCATATACCCTCCAGTTGTATGAACAACCCCTTTAGGCTGGCCTGTTGAACCTGATGTGTATAGAATAAATAACATATCCTCTGAAGCTACTGCAGTAGCAGGACAATTTGCATCTACCTTTGAAATTTCCTCATTCCACCATTTATCTCTTCCCTCAGTCCATGTTACTTCAGCGCCTGTTCTGTTTACCACAATAACTGATTCAACAACTGGAGAGGTTTCACATGCTTGATCAACAACAGCTTTAACAGGAATATTTTTCTTCCCTCTATAGTTACCATCTGAAGTTAAAACAACTTTAGCTTCAGCATCATTAATTCGATCCGATAATGCTTGCGCTGAAAAACCAGCAAACACCACAGAATGAACAGCTCCAATTCTTGCCGCTGCTAAACATGCAATGGCCAATTCAGGAATCATTGGCATATACATGCAAACTCTGTCTCCTTTTTGAACACCATTCGCTTTTAGCATATTTGCAGCCTCACAAACCTTCGCATGCAGTTCTTTATATGTTAATTTAATTGCAGGATCTCCTGGCTCATTAGGCTCCCACAAAATTGCAACCTTATCACCTCTCTCTGCCAGGTGACGATCTAAACAGTTTTCTGTAATATTTAATTCTCCTCCTTCAAACCATTTTACATCTGGTCCTGTAAAGTTCCAATCTAATACTTTATCCCATTTCTTCTTCCATACAAAAGAATCCGCATGACCAGCCCAGAAAGCTTCCGGATTATCCACACTTTTTTGGTACTCCTCTTTGTACTCTTCGAAGCTCGTTATCCTTCTACGTACGTCCATAATTCGTTTGTTTTGTAGTTTATTTTTTCGTTTAACTTGGTTCCCGCTTATTGGGAGGCCTAATATAGCAATCTACAGCAAGATACTGAAGCGTTTTAAGGGCATTTTTTACGCATTTTTCCAACAAACTCTTGATCCTTTCATTAATCTTACTAATTGTATCTCAACTTGATGGATTCGTTTAGAAATTTAAATAGGAAATGGTCTTAACCGTGGGGTTAAGTTGAATTAATTCTACGCTCATATTAAACTTTTATAAAGATTTTACGATGATACATCCACCTCAAAATAAAATAAAACGGAATCATCCATAAAAAAGCATAGATATGACTCGCAAACTTTGCCCATACCAAATCACTATGTCCTTCGACTATTTCCGTAAATGGTGCATCTGTAAACCAACTCAAAATAAAATTAGCAATATGTCCACTTATCGATGAATCCCCCACTTGAATAGTATGAATCAGAGAACTCACTAATTCACTCATTAGATAGGCTGTTAAAGCATTTGATCCATAAATAATAAAAGGCCGAGCTATTTTCTGATTCCCGTTATAATCCATTAACCAAATACAAAATGCTGTACACATTGCAGCTATTCCGCCAGTATAAAGAACATAACTGCTCGACCATAGTGTTTTATTAATTGGATACAAAAGATCCCATCCTAACGCCAAAACAGTAGCTATTCCACCAGCAACAAATAACCCACTAACTTTTTCTAAAACAGTTTTTTCACTTTTTATAAAAGTCCCCGCCAACATTCCCATTATAGCAGAAGCTACAGCAGGTATTGTACCCAAAAGAGATTCTGGATCCCAACCATCTTTACGCGAATTTGGCCATAAATGATCTTTAGTTAAAAGCTTTGTGTCCAGCCATGCACCAAAGTTTTTATTTGGCACAGTTAAATCAACGTCATAGGCTCCTGGAATCTCAATATAAAGTAAACCCCAATACCCTAATAAAATAGAAATTAACGTCCACAACAGTATTTTTGGTGTTGACTTCACAAATAGTATACCTCCAAGAATAAACACTAAACCTATTCTTTGTAATACTCCAGGTATACGCCAGTCCCAAGGCCCCCATGCTTCATATTCTCCATTTACAAAATGAAAATAGGGAAAAGCATCTTTTAACACACCTAACAGAAAAATAATGAACCCTCGTTTTATTATTTTTCCAATAAGTTTACTATGATTATTCGCATCTTGCTTTTTCCCTCCCATTGCAAATGCTATTGAAGCTCCTACTATAAAAATGAAAAAAGGAAAAATTAAATCTGTACTTGTACAGCCATTCCAATGGCTATGAGAAAACGGCAAAAACAAATGATTTATCCATTTTGAATGAACACTGTCCCACGCCCCCCAACTTCCTGGATTATTTACAACAATCATTAAGGCTATTGTTAATCCTCGTAAAAAGTCAATAGAAACAATTCTTTGGTTTACTGAAGTCATACATCAAATTTGAACCACGAATATAAGGGAAGTAATAGAGAACATAAAAAACCATACAGGACGAAAACCATACATCTCAAAAAGAAGCAATCATACAGTGGAATGATTTTATGTAACATAGATTATACGAACTGCAAGAAAATCATTTTTTCACCCATAACAAAGGCACAAAAAAACCGAAGCAGAAAAACTACTTCGATTTAATTTATTTGTAATAGAACAAAAATGTTAAATCTTATTCTGCATCAACAATCTCATCCTCAATTTGTTTATTTTTTACTTTATGACCCTGCAATGCATAAAAAGCTAAATAAGCAAACGCTATTAAAACAATCACAAAGCTAAACGAGTATCCAATAGAATCTGCTAAGGCTCCCTGAACAACTGGAAGAACAGCACCTCCAACAATCATAGAAACCATAAGTCCAGATCCTTTTCCTGTTAATGTACCGAGTCCTTTGATACCTAATGGAAAAATACAAGGCCACATAACTGAACAACATAGACCGACAGAAACAATTGACCAAATAGCAATCGTTCCAGTTGTAATCATAGTTGTCAAAACAAGAAGTAGTGCAATACTTGATACAAATAAAAGAGCCTTCTCCATTTTAAATTTCTGGAGAGCAAAAATTCCAATTATTCTACCAACCATTAATCCTCCCCAGTAAAGAGAAACATATTCAGCAGCCTCTTTTTCTTCCATTCCTCCCATTTCAGGAAGATTAAAATAGTTGATCAAGATAGAACCACATGCAACTTCAGCTCCAACATAAAAGAAAATAGCAAGAGCTCCTAAAATTAAATGTCGGTAATTCCATATACTATCATTAGACGATTCATCTTCAGAAGAATCATCCTCTGTCGGTATAATTTTAGGAAGTTTAGCTAAAGAAATCGCTATTGCTAGAACACCAACAAAGATGGCAACACCTATATATGGTAATCTAACTGATTCAGCTTTTTCGATGGCGCTCGCACTTGAATCTACAAAAATAAGAGCTGCGCCTATAATAGGACCAATAGTAGTTGCGAGTGAATTAAATGACCCTGCTAGGTTTAGCCTCATAGCAGCTTTATCTGGATGTCCTAAAGCTGATATATATGGATTAGCTGCAACTTGTAATATTGCTATACCGGTTCCCACAACAAATAAGGCAAACAAAAAGAAGGCATAACTTACAACCATAGACGCTGGTACAAACAATAAAAGACCGAGAGCTAAAACTCCTAATGCAGTAATAATACCTTTTTTATATCCCATTCTACCAATTATCCAACCTGCTGGTGCACTCATCAGAAAAAACGCACCAAAAAAACAGGACTGTACTAGCATTGCCTGCCAATTTGCTAAATCAAATAATCCCTTTAAGTGAGGAATTAATATATCATTCATTACTGTAACAAAGCCAAACAAAAAGAACAGCGTTACCATTAAAGCCAACGGAAACGTATAGTTAGCTTTGGGATCATATGAAGAGTTCGAACTCGAACTCCCTCCTCCTACTGATGCCATGAAATTTAGTTTTAAAATTATAAGCGACGAATATACTTAATTAAGGTTAAACAAAAGAAACGATTTTAGGGAAAGGGTATATTGTTCATAAAAAAAGGCTCGCATTGCGAGCCTTTTTCATATATCGTTTTATTAAAAAACTTACTTAATCACTACTTTTTGTGTAGCAGTTCCATTAGCGCTCTTCACGTTAATAAAATAAATACCAGCATTAAAATCAGCAGTTTCAAAAGAAGTAGCAACTGCACCAGCTTGTGCATTTTGAGAAGCTACAATTTGACCTGTTAAATCTACTAATTCAATAGAAGTTTCTGCTACAGCATCAAACTTAACGTTTAACACATCAGTTGCTGGATTAGGATACACATTGAACGATGATGCTAAAACTTCATCAGTTGACTCAGTAACTGGCTCTTCAGCGTCTCCAAAAGCAATCCAATCAAACCATAATTGTCCACTTGAAGTAGTTTGATCTGCAGCGAACCAAAGTTCCCAACCAATAACATTTGAGATATCACCCTTACCATTCCAAGAAGTATCTTTTAAGGTAAATTCTGTTTTTTGCCAATCATCACCTCCAGTTACAGAGATTTTTGTATAATCAGCGTCATGCGATTGCCATCCTTCAGAATCTGAAGATAAAATAACGAAGAAATCCACATCAACTGTTGATTTTACTCTTAAAGATCCATTCGTATTTCCAGTCAAATCTACACTTCCTGTTGAACAGTTTCCAGTAGGAAATCTATTCGAAGATTGTCTTGCATTACCAGTAAGTTCCGATCCTTCAAAAGAATACACTAAATATCCATTTCCTTCATCAGTAGTATCAACTGAGAATGTTCCAACTTCAGAAGAAAAAGTATCCCAAATTGCACCATCAATACAATTTAATACACCATGATCTAAACCATGACCTGTATTAAATTGGTATAAATAACCATTGTCTGTGAAATCATTTCCAGCGATATCAGAGTTTGTTGCAGGGTCATCTTGAGCACTTGCAGTAAATCCAGCTATAACAGCTAAAGAGAGTAAAAGTTTTTTCATATTAATCTTAAAATAGTTAAACAATTGCGCTAAAATAAGTTAATTAAAATGTTCGAACAATTTATTTAACAATAAATTATAGATTTAAACGTTTGAACGCCTCAGCAGCCTGATACTCAGGAAGTCCCAGTTTATTATACAATTCAGCTGTTTGTCGGTTTCGGTCCTCTGCTCTTCTCCAAAACTCTCGTGCATCATCTCCTGGAAATACACCTCCGTCTTTTTGAGATTCATGTTTGAAAATAGCAGTTCTTTTTTTTGCCACTTCGTCAGGACTTAGTGGAATTACCATTTCAATCTCATCAATGGGCCATTCCAACCAGGCTCCTCTGTATTGCCATACCCAACAATCATCAATCCATTTCTCTCCCTCTTCTTTCAACTCAAGAAAAGCGATCTTGAAAAGATCTAAACACGTTTTATGTGTCCCATGAGGGTCCGCTTTATCACCAGCAACAAAAATTTGTTGAGGCTGTATTTCGTTCATGACTTCTTTTACTTTGTTGATATCAGATGGTGAAATTGCTTTTTTTTGGGCTTTTCCAGTTTTATAAAACGGCAAGTCCAAAAAGTAAGCGTTATCGTCATCTACTCCACAATATCGATATGCTGTTTGAGCTTCACGTTTTCGAATAAGAGATTTTATTTCTAAAATTTCTGGTAAATCAATTGTGGATGCATCTTTTGAACGGAAAAAAGATTTCGCATTATCAGCAAATTCACCCACCTTATCACTTTCTAAATTGAACGTTTTCATGAATTGACGCATGAAACTTAATCGGTTTAAAACATCTTCATCGTGAACGGCCATACTTCCATTGGTCATATATGCTACGGAAACCTCATGACCTTGATCCACTAACCGTATAAATGTCCCTCCCATTGAAATAACATCATCATCTGGGTGTGGACTAAAAACTAGAGTTCTTTTAGGAAAAGGATGGGCTCTTTCAGGCCTTTTTTGATCACCGGTATCAGGGCGCCCCCCTGGCCAACCAGTAATAGTGTCTCTTAGATGTCGGAATATTTTCAGATTTAGTTCATATGCCGATCCCATCTGAGCAATGAGATCACCCATTCCGTATTCATTATAATCTTCGTCTGTTAACTTTAATACGGCTTTATTAAGTGTTGTACTTAACCAGCAAACGGCTTTAAGAGTGCGCTTTTCCGTCCATTCACAATCGCCTACTAACCATGGGGTTTTTACTCGCGTTAAATCCGAGGCAGCAGGTTCGTCTATGATAAACATGGATTCCGGATGGTTTTGTAGGAAGGTTGCAGGGATAAGAGCGGAAACTCTCCCCTCAATAGCTTTTGCAACTACCTCAGCTTTTTTCTCACCCCATGCAAAAAGATAGATACTCTTGGCTTTGAATATTGTCCCCACACCCATTGTAATGGCTTTTCGAGGAACACTATCCATACTTTTAAAGTCTTTGGAAGCATCTCTTCGTGTTTTTTTATCGAGTGTTACTAATCGCGTGTAAGATCTTGAGGTAGAACCTGGTTCATTAAAGCCTATATGACCTGTTCTACCAATACCAAGAACCTGAATATCAATACCGCCTAAATCATCAATTTTTTGTTCGTATTTTTTACAGTAGGCTTGAATATCCTCCATCGCAAGTTTGCCAGATGGTATATTAATGTTCTCTTTATCTATGTCAACTTTACTAAAGAGGTGTTCATCCATGAATCTGTGGTATGACTGAACAGCTTCTGGATCCATTGGATAATATTCGTCAAGATTGAACGTGATTACATTTGAAAAACTTAGACCCTCTTCGTGCATTTTAACCAATTCTCGATAAAGTGAAATTGGTGATGCTCCTGTTGCCAGTCCTAATACTGCTTTTTGACCTTGTTTGGCTTTTTCTTCAATAAGATTTTTTATTTGTAAAGCAACATAAGAAGCTCCATCACTTGCAGTTTTAAATACTTTATTTTGAATCTTTTCCAAAATGAAAAAATTAGAGGGTTGATAATTGCATCTAAATGTATCTTAAATTCTTGAATTTGAAAAATATGAGTTGAGAATTGACATGAAATAAAAAAGGAGATCAAATGATCTCCTTTTGTTCAATGTCATGATTCTTTTATACAGGCAGCAAGGAGGCTGCTTCATTATCAAGGACAAAAACAGTATTTTGATGCTTTTGTAAATAAGTAGCCGGCACTTGATCTGTAATTTCGTTCGTTAATGTATCTGCAACAATTTGTGCTTTGTTTTGACCATAGGCCATTAAATAAATACATTTTGCTTTTAATACGGAAGTCACTCCCATTGTAATGGCTTTTGTAGGTACATGATCTACACCTCCAAACCCTGGTGCCGCATCATCAATTGTAATTTGAGCGAGTGTAACTTGTCTTGTAACGGATTCTAATGCTGATCCTGGTTCATTGAAGCCAATGTGACCAGTTCTTCCGATTCCTAAAATTTGAATATCTAATCCCCCCTCTGCATCAATTTTTGCTTCATAATCTGCGCAATGCTGATCAACTTCTTCTTGAGGTAAATTTCCAAGCGGAATATTTATGTTTTCAGGTTTTATATCAATATGATTGAATAAATTTTCATGCATAAAATACCAATAGGAATGTTCTGAATCTTTTTCCATTGGATAATATTCATCCAAATTGAATGTAATTACGTTAGCAAATGAAAGCCCTTCCTCCTTATGAAGTCTTATTAACTCTTTATACATTTTTACCGGAGTTGAACCTGTTGCCAAACCTAACACAGTTTTTTTACCCTCAGCATTATTGTTTTCAATTAGCTCCTTAATTTTTTGTGCAACGTGCTTTGACCCTTCTATTGCAGAATCAAAAACTTCTCTGGTGTATTTACTCATTTCTTATTTTTTTAGATGGGGCAAAGATAAAGAGAAATCTCAATTAGATAAACTTAATTAATACAGAAAAGGCTCCTTGCGGGAGCCTTTTCTGTATATGGTTTAATCTTTTTATTCATCAAATAAAGGACCACCAACAGTAATCATTGCAAAATCAAAACTAATTTGAGCCTGCGTGCTTTGAAGAGGTTGACTACCTAATTGAAATCCGATGTACGAACTTCCATTAAACCCACCAAACACATCCATTGGATCAGTTCCATTCTTAAAGCTAGTAAGTGGAACACTAATTAATTTCCACCCTTCCCAGTTTAGGTGCTCTGTATAGGTATATCTCCCTGAGGTCGTACTCCATTCCAATTCCATTGATGTATTTTCAAATGATTGATCTCCTTTAACATAAATATTAAACCAAAGTTCATTCGCTTGAAAAGTTGGGAGTTCTTCTAAAATCTCGTCGAAGTCTGAATAATTATTTCCATCGATTCCAGTTGTTCCATAGTACCATACAGGATTTGACTTTGAATCAGAAATATTAAGGTAATAACCTCCCGCTGGTGAAGGATCATTATTTTCATATGTCACATCTGCAGTAGTAGCCCAATTAAATCCTTCCTTTGTTTCTCCCCAACCAAAATCTGTTTGACCAAGTTCTTGGATTGGGAATACCCCGTTCATATCCCAATCTCTAATTAAAATACCAAATTTTGGATCTACATTTTTGAAATTTGGGTCATTCAAGATCTTAAAATCAACGATTATTGGATCTTGACAGGCTAACTCAAGTTTAAGAGACGCATCTCCAGTTTTAAACATAGGATATGCCTTAGAGTTACCGTACCAAAATACATCAATACTATCACTTTCTCCTGAATATACTTTTTCTGCAGAACCATCCTTCATTGAAAGAATAATATTCCATTTAAGCTCTTCTGAAAAATCGGCTTTAATATTTAATCCATTTCCAGCTAAAGAAACCTCAAAATCATTCTCACTTAATGCACCCGGATTATCGCCAACAATATCAATGGTTAAATCTGAAGATTCAAATTTAAAATCAACAGAAGGACAAATACGCGGTCCAACTTGTTCTAAAGGATCACAACTCCATAAACTAATCATCAAGGAGAGGATCAACGCAATATTTTTTGTTATTCTCATACTATTTACTTTAAATTATACTGAGCTTTACCACCTGTAGTAATTGTTAAATAATCAATGTAGGCTTTGGTATCAAAACCAGCTGTTGGAAAAGAAAGTAACGAGAGTGTAATGCCTGAAATTCTAAAAGACTCCTTAATCTTATCTCCTCCTGTACTTACTGCTTTTAACCAAAATTCTGAATAAGGAATGCTTACTTGCTTCCAACCAACCCATTTCACGGGAATAGAATAAATCCAACTATCATTATCTGCAGCAATGTAATCACTTTTGTTTTCAAAACCACTTACAATCCAGTCGTTAATTTCATTTTGATCAGTCAATGTGTCTCCTCCGTCTATTTCAGATACAGCAATTTGTACAGTGGTTCCCTCAGCACCCGTTCCATATATGAATATATTGAAATATAAGTCTTCTGGATCAATACCAGAATCTATCGGAAATCCTTTACCCTTGCTTGCTAAAAACGCACCTAAGTATTGGTGATAATAATCTCCGCTCCATCCATTTCCATTGACATCAGAGCCCGCAATAAGCATGGAGGATTTTCCTTCAACAGAAAGATCAGAAGTATTTTGAAATAACACGTTTTCATCTTTAGCATCTGGAGAAACTTGGCCTAGTGGGAAATCTGGTTGAAACTGATCTTCGTCGGTTTCGAAATTTTCAACAACAAAGTATTTCACCCCATATTGATCTAATTTACCATCAAAATTATAGGCTCCCTTTACGAATAAGGTATCGGAGGAAACAATTTCATTGGCCCCTGCCAATTTTAAATGAATTGATACATATTCTCCTGTTCTGAAAAATTGCATATTCGAGCTTAATCCATTCCATTCTTGCTCCAATTTAGTGCTAGTACCATAAAAAACTTTTTCAGCACCTGATGACAATCCTCTAAGAAATAATTCATAAGACGCTGTTTCTTCCCAATCAGCTGTTATAACTGGAAATTGTCCTATTTTTTCATTAAGGTTGGTGGTAGAAGAGGATAGTGTAACTTTTGAAACATCAAATCCAGAAGAAACCGACTTACTTTCTGGTCCTACTGAATCCTGCTCACAACTTGCGAGAAGAATAACAAAGGACAGTAATGCTAAGTATTTATTTTTGATTCGTTTTTTCATACTTCTTTAATTAGAATTTACCTGTGTAATGGATAAATAATTGTCCTATTTGAATAGTCTCTGCAGCGTCATTATTTGTTAAAGCTGACAGGTTATAATTCACATTGAACATTTGTTTTTTAGAAAACCTTAATCTAGCTCCAACAGACATAATAGTTTCATTTACGTCAATGGTATAATCTGAAAATGAATTTACAAGGTTAAAGCCGTCTCTATTTGCAATGAATTCGTTTCCATTTGCAGAAAACATTTTAACTCCTGCCAAGAAGTCAAATTTATCTACTAATTCAAACGCTAAACCAGCATCAATTAACAAACTAGTCAAAGAAACTGAACTGTTTCCTCCTCTTGACGTGTTTTCGTATCGCGCACCCAAATTAACATCTATTAGACGATCACTATTTGAAAGGTTGCCAACATGAATATTCGCCCCACCTTTCGCAACCATAAAGTTTCGTAAATCATCTCCGCCTTCTCCTACAATTTCTGAGGCATAATTGAATTCAGCACTTGCCTCTATATTTTTTGATGAAGTGTCGGTTGCAAAATTTAAACCATATACCATTCTATTCGGTGTTGCTTTACCATAAGGAGTGGTATTGTTATAATATTGATTGTAAGCCATTAAAGTAGGCGATACTTCATTGTTATATACCTCCTCACTTGTAAATTGATCATAATAAGACTGTGCTCTAAGTTGATCATCAATTGAACTAAATAAACCTGGAGTGGCATCGGGACGAAATCTTCTACTTTGAGCTGCAGGAGAGGTAAAAGCCGCTCCAACTCTTCTAAAATCAAATCCTAATATCACACCCTTATTTTTAAGACCATAATCAAAATCAACATCAATAGTCGCATCTGCGTAACTTGAGTCTGTTCCTGTTGCTACCTCACTAAATACAAAATTTGAGAAACCACCTTCCACATTAAATAACACATTAGCATCATCTGTTTCTCTCACATAGTTAAAATCTCCTGTTAATACATTAATTTCTTGATCATATTCGGATGCTCCTGTTTCAACATCATACATGTAAACATCGTTTATTCCAATTTTCATGTGCTGGTTAATCCCATACTCTAGTCGACCTCCTGACATTAATCGGTCAGGTTCTGTATACTCATTGGTTGATGCTGTTCGAACAGTGAATGCATATATCCCTAATCCATTTTCATTTCCTAAGTCCCAAGCATATTGACCAGATACCCCTTGAAGTAACCATGAATTTCCTAAATTAAAGTTTTCATACTCCAAAATGGCTTTTCGGTCTGAAAACAACACGGACTCATAACCTGTTTGAGCAAGATCTGAATTGAATACAGTGTAAGGAGTCATTTCTACGCGCAAATCACCTAATTCATATTTAAATCCTTCCAATTTACCTCCCATAGAAAATTGACGAAATTCAAATTTAGTTTGAGATCCAAATGATGTTCCAAATGGTGATCTTGTTCTTAAAATCGCCATGGCATTGAAAGTAGAATCTAAATCTAAATTGGATTGTAAATCAAATAAATTGTACCCTGAAACACTCGCTTTTTGATTATTATCGCCATCCTGAACAACATCCCCTCCTAAGTTACTGTTAGTAATAATCGATCTTCCTAAACCATTTAGACTGTAGTTTGGATTTTGGGCTTGAGCACCTAGTGTTAAACCAAGAGAAATTGCCGAGTATATTATAGATTTTTTGTAATTCATCGTAATGTAATTTTATAAGAATATTTTTAGTTCAAAGGTTGTTTCAAAACCTGAAAATTTATCTAGTGTAAAGTTCTTGTCTTTATGATCCATGTATTTGGTTCTTAGGTGTACCGAAGTTTTCTTGGAAATATCATAATCAACACCAATAGCATACATGTGCCCAATTTGATCGATAAAATCATTTTTTATTACCATTGGATCATTAGGGTCTTTATGATCAACCGCTGTTCGTTCACTTCCTGTTGTTTTTTCAACAGCAAAATTTCCTACAAAAGAAAGCTTATTATTGATTTTATACGCAGCTGTGATGTCATTATATAAAACAGTCACCAAGTTGTTCTCGTCTCCTGGAATAGAGAATGCATTAAACCCTTCTTTGATTGTATTTGCAGTAGATAGGTTTAAAAGAATTAGTTCTTGATTTTTCCCAATTTTCTTTCTATACTTTAACATTAATTCCAACGCGTTGAATCCTAAAAGATCTCTATCCAACCAGGTTCCATCATCCTCACCATCCAACGTAACTGTTTCAAACGTTCTGAACCAGAAACTCTTTATTCTTGTGTAGTTTCCAGCGGCTTGAAACCATGGTCGAAATCTTGATCGTGAGAAAGAGTTCACTCGATGTTGAATAGTTAACGTATCTGTTATTTTTTCTATTTCTTGACTTACAGAATACCCTAATTGAACTTTTAAATCGCCAAAATTATATTCAAAATCTAAATTTACTCCTTGACGATTATTCGTTAATTGGCCCGCCTCGTTGGCGATATTGGCGAAGTAAGAATCATTATATAGGAATTCATTTCGTGAACCTCCTTGTTTAAGAAACGGGTTTTGATTTAATATCGATGAATTAGGACTACCAAAATTCTTATCAATATGATAAAACTGCACCGAAAAAGGATAAAGTACAGCTCTTTGATCAAAGGATGCTTTTAAAAATCCACCAAAACCATTTCCTTCATACGACCCCATAGCATCTTCCCCACTATCCGTCGTTTTAATTTTACTTCCTCCAATTTCTCCCTCTACCTTCACTCGCTTTACTTTTAGATCAAAATCAAAAGTGGCCATCGTATTATTATCCACTTCGTCCATATCAAAATCTGCTTTTCCTCTTTTGGCGTACACATTCAAACCTGCTTTTCCACGAGCCGCTCGCTCAAAAACATATTTTTCTAACCGATACCCTTGGACAATTGAAGGGAACCCTTTTCCATGGACACCTGCTATCAAACTTCGGTTGGTTTGACCATACAATACTTTTAAGCTTGTTTGATAAGGAATATATTCCACTACACCAATAGCGCCTTGTAAGGGGGCAGCACCGAGATTATTTGCTCCAACATTGGATGAAAGCGCAAAATATTCCTGATATCTTGTGTATGATTTCCGATACCAATCCCAAGGCAATCTATCAAAATAGTTATCCGTAAACTCAGCCTGACCAAGCGTCATTCTGGAAAGTTTTGTGGCTAAAACTTCTCCAGCTGCAACAGAGGTTTTCCAAAATCCTTTTTTCATTACCGCACTGAAATTCAAATTCTGAACAGCTCCCATATTTCGCGATGCTCCTCTGATGGATCCTGTCATATTATGACCCATGGAATATCCTACATTAAATGTAAGATCCTTTGTCGCTTTGGACTTTAAGTTAAGTTCGAGCAAAGGATAACCAGCATTTGCACCCGAATTAGCATCTGCATTTGGGTAATCGGAAAAAGAAATATGCTTGTCACTTGTCGTCATGTCAGAATAAGATTCCAACATCGTTCGCTGAATAGTTAAAAATCGGGTTACTCCAGAAACTGTAATATCTTTTCCTAGCAGACCTTTGCTCGCTTTACCTTTTGATTTATCCACCATATTGAAACTACTGCTGTAGTTTACCGATGATTTTGCCGTATCTACCTCTTCAAAAACTGGAAAAAAGTAGTACCCCATCCTAACTGAGTTATGCGGAGAATAATTTACATAATCATCTCCTTCTGGTCCTGCAAACGCTATTGCAGAAACACATGCAGTCAGCAACAAAGTAGATATTTTCTTACTTTTTATAAGCATAAAATGCGTTCTTTTAGTTAGTAACTTCAAATTCGACTCTTCTATTTTGAGATCTTCCAAATTCCGTTTTATTTGGAGCTCTTGGATTTAATAGTCCAAATCCTCTGTAGGACACTCGATCTTCCGAAATCCCTGCAGCAATAATATATTTCGCAACAGCTTGAGCTCTTTTATAAGAAAGCGAAGCATTAAAAGCAGGGCTACCGATGTTATCCGTGTATCCTTTTACTTTTACCTTAAGGGATTTATTATCATTCATAATTTGAACTAATTCATCCAATGATCCCGTTGTTCCTTCTTTGATTTTATATGATCCGTATTCAAAACGAAGATCCTCAATAACGTGTCCCTTTTTCTCGGAAATCATTTGCTCTGCAACAGTATCTAATTGCGCTGTGCTTTCTTCCTGAATTACAACTTTCTCTTCTTCTTGATCCTTTCCGAAGTCACAGTCACTTGAGAAGGTGAATTTATCCAAGTTGTCCCATTTAACAGCCTCAGGCATCTTATATATTTTTTTCATTTTTGGAACATCACAAGGTTCAAGGACTTCCACAAGTTTATCGGCTAAAGGGGTACCTGTTAGGAGTAAAGAGCCTTTTTTCTTTTCCATGTAATCTCCAGTTGCATCCCATATAATGACACCTCCACAATTGTTATCTTTCACATATTTGGCCTTCATCTCAATCGACTTAGGATCGTCATAGGTAATAAAACATGAATCATCTGTACTGATTGCATAAGGGTTTCCTGAAACTTCATCGAATAGCTGAATTTCATAATCATCCATTTCATCCACTATTCGGTAGTAAAGTGGATTTCCAGCGTGAAGAGGATACCGTTCAACATCTACTTTTCCATCATGAGACGCATGCAAATCAGGTTTTTCACCACCAAAACCTCTTAACGTTCTTCCATAAAAAGCTACACCTAAATTTATTTTACTGGATGGAACGCATCGTTCAGTAAGCATTTTATAGGCTACATCCAAAGAACCGTCACTTCCTTTCCTTGGCGCATATAGCGGCGAATTATGGTTGGCATCTTGTGACCATGGACCATTAAAATCATAAGTCATAGCATTAATGTAATCCATAAATTGAGATACTTGATCATACTCAATACAATCCATATTCTTTTTAGCAGCTCCAAAGGCAGCAGTTAATAAGAACTTATTCTCTTTCGATCTTCCCATAGCTTGAGCCAAGGAATCAATTCCTACTCGAATGGCATACATGAATTTTGTAAAGTTTTTCTTATCCATGTCGGGACGGCCACTATGTTCTTCATAACAAGGATATTCCCAATCAATGTCAATTCCATCGAACTGATAGTCTTTTATGATTCTTACACATTCATCTACAAATGTTTGTGTTTTCTCTGGCTTACTTGCGATTTCCGGGAAATTGTCTGAAAGTGTCCAACCACCGATAGAAACCATCACTTTTGTCCCCCATAAATGAGCAAAATCTATTAACGAAGTATTTGGATAATAGGCTGGTTGAGGTTTACTCCAATCCATTCTTCCTCTCAATAATAATGAATCAGCCCAAGGATCTGTTCCTGTAAGATACCCATTGGAATCAGGCTGAAAGAAAGAGTAGTTCAAAATACTGTATCTTGTATAATCAAGGTACTCAGGAACAACAGCACCAGATCTTTTATACATCTGCCAAGAAGGATAATATCCAATAATTTGCTTACATGAGTTTTGTGCTTTTAACATTCCGCCTACTAAGAGTAATGTAACAACACATAGCGAAAAAATTCTTGTCATAGTAAAGTGAATTTTGAGTGGCCAAATATAAGACTATTTCAAATAATTTCCCTTTTCATCGTTGAGAAATCTACTCATACTTCTAGTGGACAAGAACAAGACACAATTACGTAAAAAACTGATATACAAGCATTTAGTCTTAAACCTTTATTTTTTATCAATTTAGTGTTAAGAATTCGCTCATTATAAAAACATCCAACAATATGTAACAACGAATGAGTTGAAGGCCTTCAATTCTATGGGAGATATTTAAATTAAATGAAGATTAAATTACAAGAGTTTAAACTTCAGAAGACCCTAATGTGCTATTGGTTTACTATCAAAAAAAAAGGTGTCAATATTGACACCTTTTTAGAAACTTATTAATGAATTAGATTGAAAGAATTTCAGCTACACGAACGATTTCATCGTCCACATGATCCTTGAATTGAATAGCATCTTCCAACGTGGTGTACACAACATTATTTTTTATTATCCCAGCCATAACTCCAGATTTCCCACTACGTAAACCTTCTACTGCAGCAACTCCAAGTCTACTTGATAGGATTCGATCAAAACAAGTTGGTACACCTCCTCTTTGAGTATGCCCCAAAATGGATACTTTCGCATCATAATAAGGTGCATTCTCTTTTATCATCTGTTTTATTTTATATGCTCCTCCCCATTTATTCCCCTCAGCGACTACTACAATACTGGATGATTTACCATTTTTTCTTCCGATGTCTAATTTTTCGATGAGCTCGTCAAAAGTTGTTTCTTTTTCTGGGATCAATATCCCAAAAGCACCTGAAGCCAACCCTGTATATGCGGCGATATAACCCGATTCGCGACCCATTACTTCAACAAAAAACAATCTGTTGTGGGACATTGCTGTATTTCGAATATTATCAATGGCTTCTAACACAACATTATTTGCTGTATCAAAACCAATAGTGTAATCAGAACCATGTAAATCATTGTCAATGGTGCCTGGCACTCCAATTACTGGAATATTCTGCTCTTCCCATAATAATTTAGCACCTGTAAAAGTTCCGTTACCTCCAATTGCTACAATAGCATCAATACCAGCTTTTCTTAATTGATCTGCCGCCTTTGCTCTTACTTCTGGCTTATGGAATTCTAAACATCTAGCAGATTTTAACACAGTTCCTCCTTTACCTAAAATGTGATTTACTGATCGAACGTCCAATGTTTCAAAATCACCATCAATCATTCCTTCGTATCCACGGTATATTCCAACTGCTTCAATCCCATAATAAAAAGAGGAACGAACAACAGCTCTTATCGCTGCGTTCATTCCTGGAGCATCTCCTCCTGATGTTAAAACACCAATCTTTTTTATTTCTGCACCCATAAGGTAACTGTATTGTTTTCTTATTTCTAAATTATTTAGAAGATAAAATAATTGCTAATTCAGCCATTCTATGAGAGAATCCCATTTCATTATCATAAAATGATGTTGCTTTTACTAAAGTTGTTCCATTGTTTGGAATAGTTAGAATGTTATCTGATACCATTGAAGAATATGGTTCACCTACACAGTCTCTTGAACATTCATAAAAATCTCCTAAATAAACAGTTTGCTTCAACAATGTTGAATCATTCATTTTAGAAATATTAGCTTGCATTGCTTCTTTTACCTCATCAGCAGATTTTTCACCTTCTATTTGGTAAACACATTCTACAACTGATCCTGTATCTGTTGGTACTCTCAGCGCAGTTCCATTTAACTTACCGTTTAAATGAGGTAATACTTTCCCTACTGCAATTGCAGCTCCTGTTGAAGCAGGAATAATATTATTTAATGTTGCTCTGTTTTTTCCACCACCAAATGCATCAGCTACTTTTTGTGTCGCTGTAGCAGCATGTGTTGTTGACATTAAACCAGAAATCACCTTAAATGAATCATCAATGGCTTTAGTCATAGGTGCTAAACAGTTCGTTGTACATGAAGCGTTAGAAACTATTTTATCCTCAGATGTTAAGATTTCATGGTTTACACCAACAACAACTGTTTTAGTTGAATCCTTACAAGGCGCTGAAACAATTACCTTTTTTGCTCCTGCGTTAAGGTGAGCTTGAGACTTTTCAGTTGATAAATAGAATCCTGTACATTCAAAAACAATATCTACATCATGTTTGGCCCAAGGAATATTGTTGGCATCTTTCTCAGCATAAACAGTAATAGAGTGATCTCCCACTTTGATAACGTTATCCCCTTCCAAAGAAACTTCTACTGGAAATCTTCCAAAAATTGAATCTTTTGGTAATCCATTTGCGATTTCTGCTGGAGAAACTAAATCGTTACCCGCAACTATTTCTATTTGATCGTTAAATTTTTCTACGATAACTCTCATAACATTCTTACCGATACGACCCATTCCATTAAATGCAACTCTTACTTTGCTCATTGTAATTCTTGTTTTAATATTTAAAAAATTCTATTGAAAAACGCTCAATAGCGGGACAAAAATAAACCATTTTTTCATTTAGCCATCAATGCTGTTCTATTTCTTGTATTCTTAACACATTGTTAACCTTATAACTCCCTTTTAACCAACTTTTTCGGTAATAAAATCAATAAACTTACCTTCATCTTTTGAACTGTAATCAAAAGTAACATGAGCCTGATGATAAAATGATTGACGTTCATTTAATTTCTGTTCAATAAACTCAAGCAATTCACTATTTTTTTTTGATGCAATTAACGGTCGTTTTGACTTTTCACTGATTAATCTTTTCATCAAAGTCTCTGGAGATAGCTTTATGTATACAGATAATCCTAACTCATTAATTACGTGAATATTTTCATTGAAACATGGTGTTCCCCCACCACAACTAATCACAGTGCTTTTGTGATTTTTCAAAGAATTAAGCGTATTAGTTTCTAATTCCCTAAAATAATTCTCTCCTTCTAATTCAAATATTGTTTTTATGTCGCGTTGTTCTTCTTTTTCAATGTAATCGTCTAAATCAATAAATTCCCATCCAATTTTGTGTGCTAATTTTCTGCCAAATGTTGATTTCCCGCATCCCATAAAACCAATTAGAAAAATTTTATCCATGCTCAATTTGTTATTATAATTTGATTTTCATTTGATTACAAATCAAAATTAACATATGTTTCATATCCTTCTAAAAAAAAGCCTTATTTATTTTGAGTTAAAAATTTTATGTCCTTATATTTGCAACCCGTTTCAAAAACGCGATCTGGTAGCTCAGTTGGTAGAGCATCTCCCTTTTAAGGAGAGGGTCCAGGGTTCGAGCCCCTGCCAGATCACCAAAAGCGAGTCTGCTGACTCGCTTTTTTTTTGCCATATGTTGATTAAATGACATCGCTTCCTTGTTAATTTAAATATCTTTACACTCATGGGTAAATATTTTGTTTTCTTATTAATCTCTGTGCTTTTGATAGCGTGTAGTTCAAAGGTTGCACATAAAATCAAGCCAACACTCCAATGGCTAACTGTTGAAGAGGTCCAGGAAAAAATGAAAACAGACCCTAAAAAAGTACTCATTGATTTTCATACGGAATGGTGTGTCTGGTGTAAAAAAATGGCGAAAACAACGTTTACGCATCCTAAAGTAATTGATTATCTAAACAAACATTTCTATGCTGTTCGTTTTGATGCTGAATCAAGAGAGTCACTTTTATTTAAAGGAAAGTTATTTGATAATAAGAAAAGAACTCATGATTTTGCTATTGATCAAGCCACCATCAACGGTAGGCTTTCATTTCCCACAATAGTTTATTATAATGAGCAACTTGAACGGATAAAAGTAGTACCTGGATATTACAATTATTCCATGTACTTAGATCTTATCAAATATTTTGGTGATAATCACTACCAAACCACATCCTTTGAAGCATACTTTGATTAATTTTAAAGTGGCATAGTTTTAGGTTAAACTTTAACAAGTCATTAACACGTTTTTGAAATCTAAATGCTTAAATTTGATTTAGATTGAAAAATCATTAAAAAACGAACACATGAAAAAATTATTATTTACTTTTTGTTTGGCCGTATTCGGTCTTTCCATGAATGTTAATGCTCAAACTACCGAGCTTGAACCTGTTGATCCAAATGGTCCAAAAATTCAGTTTGACACAACCGTTGTTGATTTCGGAACAATTGATCAAGGTAGTGATCCTTTTAGAGTGGTTATGTTTACGAATGCTGGTAAAAAGCCTCTTCATATTACTACTTGTAAAGGTTCTTGTGGATGTACTGTCCCTCAATGTCCTACTACACCAATTATGCCTGGTGAAAAGGCAGAGTTGAAAGTAAGGTATGATACAAAGAGAGTAGGTAGAATTAGCAAAACTGTCACAGTGAAATCGAATGCGATAAACGGGACACAAACGCTTAAAGTAGTTGGAACGATCAATGCCAATCAAGCTCCTGCTGCAATGCCACCGATTCAATCAGGTCCAACAGCAGAATAAAAGACTTCTAATAACTTAAAAAGGTACTTCATGAAGTACCTTTTTTTTTACATTAATCTAGCTTAATGAAATTCCTTTTTCTCTCCCTAATTATTGGATTCTACTCTATTGGCTTTGCTCAAAAGAACTTGGAAGATGGGCCTTATTTACATGTTGAAAACGACACGATTCATTATGGAATAATTAATCAAGACTACAGTGAATTAAAAACACTCAAAATCACAAACAGTGGCAATCAGCCACTAATCATCTCCAAATGTAAAGCATCTTGTGGGTGTACTGTTCCTTCTTGTCCTTCAACACCAATTCTTCCCGGGAAATCCGATTGGATTAATGTCCGCTATGATGCGAAAGGGAAATCAGGAAGATTCTTAAAAACAATAACAATTACATCTAATGCTGTAAATCATACAATTTATCTAAAAGTAAAAGGTTTTGTTAAACAGTAAATTCGCTCATCCATACTTTAATAAAAAGATTATTATTCTTAGTTAATGGAAATAAAAAATGAAATAAGTTGTTTTCACTTTTACGAATAGATTTAAAGTTATTGCGCTAATTTTACAGTAAACTTATATCAATGAAGTCAATTCTTTCTGCTATTACTTGGAATTTAGATCCTGTCATTTTTGAACTGGGTAATTTTCAAATTAGATATTACGGTTTGCTATGGGGCGTTGGTATATGGGTGGCCTATACGATTTGTAAAAAGGTATTTTTGAACGAAAAGGAGGACATCAAATTATTGGACCCTCTTCTTTTTGCATGTATCTTAGGTGGTGTTTTAGGAGCTAGACTTGGACACGTGATTTTTTATCAAAGTGAACTTTTTTCCGAAGACTTTTTTAGTGTTTTCCTCCCTTTTAGTTTTAAAAATGGTATTGAATTTACCGGTTTTGCCGGATTAGCTAGTCATGGAGGTGCAATTGGCGTTATACTCGCTTTAATTTGGTACAAAACAAAAAAGAGTTCTCATTCGTTTTTGTGGATTCTTGATAAAGTCGCATATCCAATTGCAATCACAGCTTTTTTTATTCGAATAGCCAATTTTATGAATAGTGAAATTGTTGGTGATCCCACGGGATCGAGTTATGGCATTATTTTTTCCCAAATTGACACCCAACCCAGGCATCCTTCTCAACTTTATGAAGCGATTGCATATTTATTCATTTTCATCTTGTTGCGAAAAATGTACTGGAAAAACAAAGCGTATCTTGAGGAAGGTAAATTATTAGGTACTTTATTTGTTACAATGTTCATTGCTCGTTTTGTGATTGAATTTTCAAAAAACGCACAGGGCGGGATTGAAGATTATAGCTTACTTAGTTTTTTATCTACGGGTCAATGGTTAAGTTTTCCTTTCATTATTATAGGTTCTTACCTATTGTTAAGGTTGAAAAAGCAAAAAGTTTAGATAAAATATATAACTTAACTCCTTTAAGTCTTTATCTATGATTAGCAAGGAGCTTTTAAATATTATTAATCAACTTTTTGAGATTCAAAAAAAGGTTGAAAAAGAAGGTTACTCAAAAATAAATCGCAACTTATCTCGACTATCCGAGGAGTTGGAAAATCTTGGTTTCAGTATTGTAAACCCTATTGGGGAAAACTATGATGATCGAAGAGCTGATTACACAGCAAGTATTATTGGAGAAAAAAGAAAAAATTTCATTATTTCTGAGGTAATCAAACCCATCGTATACAAAAAGGAAGGTGGAAGTATTGTTTTAGCTCAAAAAGGAATTGTTATAGCGGAATAATATGAATACTACAATAAATTATGCTATTGATCTTGGCACTACAAATTCAGTAATCGCAAAGTGTATATCTGGAGAAGTCGAAATCTTTAAAAATCCTGTTGGTCTTAGATCCGTGTTGCCTTCGATAGTAGCTTTTAAAAAGGGGCGTGTTTTAGTAGGAGATAAAGCTGCTGAACTTTGGGAAAAGTCACCCAGTAACGTAGTTGGTCTTTTTAAACGAAAAATGGGAACCAATGAATCTTATTTTATTGAATCTACCTCTGAATTTGTTACCCCTATCCAACTTTCTTCTCATGTTTTAAAAGAATTAAAAAACTTTGTGTATAATGATGACGAATTGAATGATGTGGTTGTGACTATACCCGCATCTTTTGATACTGTCCAATCAAATGCGACAAAGGAGGCAGGTAAACTAGCTGGTTTTAAAGAAGTTTTACTTTTGCAAGAACCCGTTGCTGCCAGTTTAGCTTTTGTTAATAAAGCTGGTTTTGATTTAGAGCAAGAGGGCACTTGGATTGTTTATGATCTTGGAGGAGGAACTTTTGATGTTGCTCTTATCGCTATTGAAGATGGCGAGATGAAAGTACTGGATCATGTAGGTGACAATTTTATGGGAGGGACAGATTTTGATGCCTTAATTCTTGATGAGATTATTTTCCCTAAACTACAGGAAAAAGGATCTTTTCAACACATTGAAACTCAATTCAAATCCTCAAAGGGAAAATACAATAAACTTTATTATGAATTACTTTACAAAGCTGAACAGGCAAAAATTCAATTATCATCTTCAAAATCAGTTGAATTTGAGTTTGATATTGAGGATGATAATGGAGTTGAAATTGAATTTTATGAGGATATTACAATTGATGAATTTAATAAAGTCATTGAACCTGCTGTCACAAAAACAATTGAATTAATTCATGAACTTTTAGATCAAAATCAGCTTACCCCTGCTCAAATAAACAGTGTATTAATGATTGGTGGATCTACTTATATTCCTTTGGTTCGGCTAAAAATTGAAGATGAAACACAAATCACTCCAAATTATTCCGTTGATCCTACAACAGCAGTTGCTACAGGTGCAGCTTATTATGCTGGAACTAAATCCTTAGTCACACAAAAGAAATTAGCTGATCAAACAGATAGTAATAAAGATGAAGCAAGTAATTCAAGTATTTTAATACGCGCTGCATACCAAAAACACACACAAGAGCTAGAGGAGTACTTTACAGCTAAAATAGATGGGAATACGGAACAGCTTCAATATAGAATTACAAGAGTTGATGGTGGATTTGATACTGGATTAACCAATCTCTCAAATAGCATAGAACAAGACTTACCTTTATTAAAGGGAGCTGAGAACACCTTTAACCTTACCATTACTGACTTGGAGGGAAAAAAAATTATATCAAACTTCACAACTTTTTCGATTACCCAAGGGATGTTCGGTATTTTAGGTCAAACCTTACCAGCCGATATTTGTATTGAAATTGATGATATTGAAGAAAAGGAAACTGCTCTTGAGGTTATTTTTGAAAAAAACGCGCTACTTCCAATCAAAAAACGTCTTGTAAAAGAAATTGGACAAACACTAAAAAAAGGCTCTAATGATCATATTCTCATTAATATTCTTGAGGGTAAACAACATGTGAGCCCTGCCTCTAACAAGCCTATAGGAGTCATTAAAATTACTGGAAATGATATTGAAAGAGATGTCTTAAAAGGAACAGATATCGAAATAACGATTGAACTAAGCGAATCCAGAGAATTAAAAGTATATACGTACTTATCTATGACTGGACAGGAGTTTGAAAATTTATTTAGTGCATCAGAACGCTATGTGGACATTCTGAAATTAAAGTCTGAAATTGAAAGCCTTGCAGAAAATGTACGTATGGAACTCAATATGGCTCATGGAAATGAAGATTTTGAGCGCGCTGCTAAATTAAAAAAGTTAGAATCGAACATTCAAGAAATGTTTATTAAATCGTCCAATTTAGTGGAAGATGATACAACAGATACAAAGTATCAACTAGAGGATTTAAAACGAAAATATTCGCACAAATTTGACGAAATGTCCTCCAATGAGAAGATTCTTACCGACTTATCTGAGTTGGAATGGTGGTATTCCTTTTCCAAAAGACTTGTTGAAGAGCATGGGAATGATAAAGAACGTAAAGAGTTTATTGAATTTGATGAAAAATTTAAGTCAGCTAAAGCCTCTGGAAATCGATTAAGAATGAAAAACCTTGCCAACCAATTGGCAAAGTTTGTTCACGACATTCGCTGGCGTACTCCTGAGCATTTGAAAAATATTTTTTATTCTTATGCATTTGAGCCTCTTGACATGTACACCAATGAAAAAGAAGCCAAAAAATTTATTGAAAAAGGGGAGAAAGCAATTGACAAGGAACGATTAGACGAGTTAAAAGCAATTATAAATAGACTTTACAGCTTGTACAAAGGTGAAGTGTCTGATAAATCATTTGACAATCGAACTGGTTTAGTTTGATTGATCCAAAGGCACTAATTTTTCAGGAATGATTTTAATGTGATTGACCTCATCTGAGGTAGATTCAACAAAATCTGAAATAATATGCGCTTTGTATAAAAAAGCGCCTGTTATTCGATCTTTATTTGCGCCTGCTTTTATGTTTACATTGGAAGAAGATTGTGAAGGAAGGTCACAATAAGCACATTTTGATCTTATAAATTGATTCCCTAAATAGGCTAAAACTACTTGATTTTTGGAAATTCCGTTTTCTAATTCAACTGTTTCGCCTGCTTTTATATATATGTCTTTTTCACATAAAAACGAGCCAAAAAATGGTTTTCTAATAAAGACAATACAATCAAATTGTGTCAAATTACTTATGTGAGTTTGTTGTGTCTTCCCAAATGGAATCCAATTTTTCATATGAATTATTTCTCCATTCGATAATTCATTCACTTCATATTGAATATGATTTTTTTTATACGAAAAGACATTTTGCTTGAAGTAGTTTACCATTTCATTTTTAAGATTTGTAAGAGAGGCTTTTTGCTGAGTGGTTTTTGAGAATATGCCACTAGGTATCTCATGCTTTTTCACTCGATCCCTACAGTTTCTTCCAAAAAAACCACCTGCAAAAACCAATACGATCACAACTCTAAATACCACGCTCCAAATATTTGATGTAGAGTTAGGAATAGGCGATTCTCCACTTCTAGAATTAGAAACTACTACCTTATGTACACGCTTGACCTCTTCTTTGAGATATGGACTAGTGTCTAATAATAAACAAAATGAGGTGTATCGATTAGCTAAGTGATAGGCTGCTTTTTCATCGTTTAATAATATAGCTGTATTTAATAACGTTTCAGAAAGTTCCTCCCTCGCATCCTCCAAATGATTTTTTGCTTTATTAAGTCGCTGTGCATACTTTTTTGATAAGTTATCCGCTTTTAAAGAGCATTCCCTCTTGAAGCCCTTCTCATTGGATCTGCTTAGAATATCGGAAAACTCAGCAGACAAAACGCGCACTTGTGAAACGGCTTTTCTAAATACAAGATCAAAATGATACGATTGAATATACCTATTCAAATCCTTGGCCATAAAGGTTTCATTTGGATACTTCCCTTTCAACTCTGATTGAAGAATAAGCGCAAAAGATTCTGCAAAATACTCACTTATCCAAGTTTTAAACTCGTGTTCAAATGCCACATCTTTTCTTCTTAAAAATGTATCATTTTGATCTTCGAGAAACGTTAATAACTCTTGATCTTTAAAGACTTGTTTATGGAATTTTAAGTGATCCTCATTTTTAAATACTTGAATAAGTTCAATTGCTTCACTTTTGTTTATCAATTTCCCTTTAATTTCTATGGGAGCATTATCAACAAGTTCATATTTAGCTAATACTCGCTGCCTAATCTTTTTATAAGAAAAAGGTTGTTCAATATCAATTTCATTTTGACCATAAAAAACAATATGAAAAGGCGAAAAATACATTGCACTGCAAAGAAAGTAAATAAACTGAATTAATTAAACTTCATTTCAAGTTCTGGGAGAACATTCAAGTCATTGATGAATTCATTGGAAACATTCACTCGATATTGATTACTAGATAATTCCAAAAAGATGTTTTCTTGTTCATCAACCAAAACAAGCTTCAAGTAACAATCACCCTCATTTGCTTCACAAACCTGAGCTAATTTTTGGATATAATCATCGTTTACCAAACTTGATTTCACATGGAGTGTTACCGATTTAACTAACTTTTCTCGAACATCATTTAACAGTTCTATCTTTTGAATTTTAAATTCCACATCATGTTTTGACTTGGCATATCGTTTTGGCTCCATTTTCCCTCTGATATAAAGAAAAGCCCCTTCTACCAAGAATCGTCTAAATTTTAAATACGTATCACCAAAAAGGAAGAATTTACCTGCATCAGTATAATCTTCCACAGTAAGAATACCAAAGTGATTTCCTTTTTTACTCATGCGTTCGGCCGCCTCAGAAACAATACCTGCAAATGCTATTTCCCTTCCCTTTAACCCCTCAAAATTAGAATTTAACTCCTCAAAAGTAGAATTACAAAAATTATTGATTTCCAGTTTGAAATCATCTAATGGATGACCAGAGATATAAACGCCTACCATCTCTTTTTCTTGGTTTAATGCATACACACTACTCCATTGGTTACATGACGGCACAGGTGGCTTAGGTAATTCTACGTCAGAACTCCCACCAAATAGCGATTGTTGAGCAGACCCTTGTTCATTTTGTAACTGCAATCCATAGCGAATAGCTTTTTCTAAAAAAGAAGATTCTTTTTCATGCGCTTTATAAAAATACTGGGCTCTATGAATCGTTGAAAAACAGTCCAATCCACCAGCAAGAGTTAAATTTTCAACACAGCGTTTATTGGCTGCCCTAAGATTAATTCTACTGGTAAAATCAAAAACATCAACGTAGGGTCCGTTTTTCTTTCTTTCCTCAACAATAGACTCCACAGCTCCTTCTCCTACGCCTTTAACAGCTCCTAATCCAAAACGAATCTCTCCTTTTTGGTTAACGGTAAATTTATATACTGATTCGTTAATATCAGGACCCAATACAGGTACGCCCATTCTTTTACATTCCTCCATAAAGAAAGTAACCTGTTTAATATCGTTCATGTTATTACTCAGAACAGAGGCCATATATTCAGCTGGATAATGAGCTTTAAAATAAGCTGTTTGATAAGCGACCCAAGCATAACATGTGGAATGTGACTTATTAAATGCATAAGAGGCAAATGCCTCCCAATCTTTCCAAACTTTTTCCAGTTTTTCAATGTTATGTCCCCGCTCTTCTCCTCCATTCATGAACAGCGGCTTTAAAGTCTCAAGCATGGCGAAAATCTTCTTCCCCATCGCCTTTCTCAATGAATCTGCTTGTCCTTTAGTAAATCCTGCTAATTTTTGAGAAAGAAGCATAACCTGCTCTTGATACACAGTAATCCCATAGGTCTCTCCCAAATATTCTTCCATTCCATCGAGGTCATAAACAATGTCTTCTTCTCCATGTTTACGCTTAATAAAGTTGGGAATATATTCAAGAGGTCCTGGACGATATAATGCATTCATTGCAATTAAATCAGCAAAAACAGTGGGCTTTAATTCCCGCATGTATTTCTGCATTCCTGCAGATTCATATTGAAATACGCCTACTGTTTCACCTCTCTGAAATAGTTCATAGGTTTTCGTATCGTCTATAGGAATTTCTTCTGGATCAACTTCAATGCCATGACGCTCCTTTACTATGGTAACAGCATCTTTAATAAGTGTTAGTGTCTTTAAACCGAGAAAATCCATCTTTAGGAGCCCAGCACTCTCTACTACAGAGTTATCAAACTGGGTACACCACATTTCTGAATCTTTGGCAACAGCAACCGGAACGTGTTCGCGAATATCGGTTGGTGTTACAATTACCCCACAGGCATGAATTCCTGTATTTCTCACTGATCCCTCAAGTGCTTTTGCTTGTCGGATGGTTTCTCCAGATAAGGTATCCTGATCGTAAACCATTTTGAGTTCACGAGCCATTTCCATTAATTCAGGGTTACCTAACTTTTTTTCCAGGTCCTTATCGGACATCCCAAACATTTTATTCAGTTTCATGTCTGGAACAAGTTTTGCTAAGCGGTCGGCTTCAGATAAAGGTAAATCCAATGCACGCGCAGTGTCTCGAATGGAAGACTTTGCCGCCATTGTTCCATAGGTAATGATTTGAGCCACTTGAGAGGCACCATATTTATCAATAACATATTGAATAACTCTTCCTCTACCTTCATCATCAAAATCAATATCTATATCGGGCATGGATACCCGTTCAGGATTCAAAAAACGCTCAAAAAGCAAATCATACTTTATGGGGTCAATATTTGTTATTGTAGTACAATAGGCAACCGCTGATCCAGCTGCAGAACCTCGTCCTGGACCAACTGAAACACCCATTTTCCTCGCTTCTTTTATAAAATCCTGAACAATAAGAAAGTAACCAGGATAGCCTGTGTTTGCAATAACTTCCAATTCGAAATCTAAACGTTCCTCTATTTCTGGTGTTATTTCATCATAACGCTCTTTTGCACCTTCATAGGTTAAATGACGTAGATAGGCGTTCTCTCCTCTTTTCCCACCATCTTCAATGTCCTGAGCATCTTGGAATTGTTCTGGTATATCAAACGCAGGAAGTAAAACGTCGCGCGCTAATCCATACACTTCAATCTTATTTACAATCTCCTGAATATTTAGAATAGCTTCTGGAAGATCTGCAAATAATTTTTTCATCTCATCGGAAGACTTAAAATAAAATTCTCTATTGGGGAATCCGTAACGGTATCCTCTTCCTCTTCCAATAGGGGTGTTTTTTTGTTGTCCTTCTTTTACACAAAGTAAAATATCATGCCCTTCTGCATCTGTTTGATCAATGTAATAAGTGTTATTGGCAGCGATAACTTTTATAGCATGCTTTTGTGCAAACTTTAATAATACTGCATTTACTCGATCTTCTTCTTCTAGTCCATGCCGAACAATTTCAATGTAAAAGTCCTCTCCAAAATGTTCTTTCCACCATAATAGAGCTTCCTCAGCTTGTTTTTCTCCTACATTTAAAATTAATCCAGGTACTTCTCCAGTTAATCCTCCTGTAGTAACAATAATATCATCCTTATATTCAAGAATTAAGTCTTTGTCTACACGGGGAACATAATAAAACCCATCAATGTGTCCTTGAGAACAAATCCTTGACAAATTTTTATATCCTGATTTATTTTTTGCGAGAAAAGGTATTTGATACCCGTTGTCTTTATACGTTTTATCTTTATGATTCTTACAAACAAATAATTCTGCACCTATAATAGGTTTGATTACTTGCTTTTCGCAATACTCTCCTGCCGCTTCTGCCGCTTTAATCTCCGCCTCAATAACCTTATTCTTCTTTAAAACAGCATTAACAAACAAAAAAGCTGCCATCATGTTACCCGAATCTGTTAAGGCTATTGCGGGCATATTATATTCTGTCGCTTTATCTACTAAGGCTCCTATTTCGGAGGTTGATTGTAAAATAGAGTATTGTGAATGATTATGAAGATGTGCAAAATGAACATCCTTTAACTGAGCTAGTCCTGCCTCCACATCAACTGTAGTTTCAGGACCATCGGATTGCGCTTGAAGTTGGGCTATCTTCTTACTTTCTTCCTTAAGATTTAAATGGTTTAAGCCAATAAAATCAAATGGCTCTGGATTTTCTTTTTTAAATTTTGAGAGGTATCCTTCTTCCTGCTGAAGTTCCGATTGGGGAAAATAACCTAATCTAATTAACTCTAAAAAACACCGTGTTGTTGCTTCAACATCCGCCGTTGCATTATGCGCCTCACCAAATCCTTCTCCAAATAAGTGCTTATGTAATTCTGTAAGTGTTGGAAGTTTAAATTTTCCTCCTCTACCTCCCGGGATTTGACACAAATTTGCTGTGACCTCTGTACACGTATCCAAAACAGGCATTTCTGCCATTGGCGATTCCACCTCATTTCGGAAAAACTCACACCCCATAATGTTCACATCGAAGCCAACATTTTGCCCAACAATAAACTTTGATTTTTTAAGCGCCTGATTAAACTCTTCCAATACAAAGTCTAACGGCTCTCCTTGCTGATCAGCTAACGCTGTTGAAATACCGTGAATACGTTCTGCATCGTATGGGATATCAAAACCTTCGGGCTTTACTAAATAATCTCTCGATTCAATAAGATTACCCCACTCATCATGTAATTGCCAGGCAATTTGAATACACCTCGGCCAATTATCGGTTTCGGTAATTGGAGCGTCCCAACGTTTGGGCAATCCCGTAGTTTCGGTATCAAAGATTAAATACAACGCTTGAATTTTTTTGCTTAAATAAATATACAAAAGGCGAGCAATAATGCTCGCCTTTGTGAATATCTAGTATAGAATTGTTGATGAATTAATAAATTGCTTTTTATTTAAACGACATTCATCAAATTTTATTAATTATTGAACAATAATTTGACTGAGTTCAATAATGTTTTCAGGGTTTGAGTAATTGTATTGAAATACACCATCATCTCCAACCATTATAAGAAGGTTATTGAATGGAATGACATCATAAGCATTTATACCACTGTAATGTTTAATCATGTTTTGATCAATATTTTCTGAATCAGCGACATCAAAAACTTTAAGTCCATCGTTATCATCGCATAAGAACAAGGTGTTATCGTCTACTCCTAATCCTAGTGGATGATTAAATGTATAGGATTTAATTAATCGAGGGTTTGTTAAATCCGAAACATCCACAACATCCATCTGATTTCTGTTTAAACCACACCCCGATGATAATGTCACATAGGCTTTATTATCACTCACCACAACTGGATCACATCCTGTCCAATGCTCAAAAGCACTTAAATAAGTAGGTGTTCCATCGTCAGCGATATCATAAATCAACATTCCTGTAGTCGTACCAATAAATAATGTGTTTTCATGAGGGAACAACGTTTCAACATCTCTCCATAAAAACATTTCTTCAAAATTAGGTAGATCAGTAGGATTGCTAAGTGAAGCATATTTTAGTGCATTGTGATCCAGCACATAAATCGTATTATTCATTATTGTAAAACTTGCCATTGAACCGCCCATTCCTGTTCCTCTTGGACTAAAGCTTGCGTCTGCTGCACTCATAAGCATCATTCTATTTTCTGATACAGGCTGAAATACTTCATCATCACGATCCGATCTAAACATAACTTCACTACCCATATCAGGAGCATCATTGCTTTCATTAATCTCTTCTTCAACTCGCTCTATTTCCCAACTTAAAACGACCTCTTCTTGCGCATTAAAATTCTTTACAGGAAGGTCGGCATTGTACCCCTCAGGAATAGAATTGATATTGAATTCGAAAACATTTTCCTCTCTTCCTACATATTTTGGATGAAGTGGATTTGACACATCAAAAAGTAACAAATCAGTGTAGGAACCTGCATACATGACATTTCCTTGTATTGCAATGTCCAAATTAGCATGAATTTCTAAAAACCCGATCTCTTCAGGATTAGAAGGATTTGAGTTATTATAAATATGGACTCCTTTTCCTTTTTCATTGATATAGAGTGCGTTTTGAAAACTATATATTTTCCCAGGTTGACTTAAGGCCGTGTTAGAGGTAGGTTCTAGCTTGGGTATTGTCGCTCTCCATTCTTCAAAACTTATGGTTTTTGGTGAATTTGCTTCATATATTCTTACCGTTTTGTTTTCACAACTCCAGAGTAACAATGCAGGAGCGATTAATAATAATTTCTGTAATTTTTTCATTTTTTAGGGTGTTGAATTGTTTCTTTATTTTTTGTTTGTCTTAATGATGCATTTTATAGTTAAATGGTTGCTTTAAAATGAAAATTTAATTCCTCCTTGGAACGATAGATTTGTGGGTTTATTGCTATAATAACTGTATTGACTTGCAGATGGATAATACTGAAAGACCGTTTGACCAAATAAGGATAACTTTTGTGTTAGCGCATATGATGATCCAACCCCTGTTAAAACAGAATATAAATTTCCCGGAGAAATCTTATCAATGGTGGTCACCCCATTATCAGTGCCATCAAATTTAAATTCATCCTTCCCATTAAAACCAAAATCAACTTGAGCTCCAATTAAAGGATATAGATCAAAACTTGAGTTCTTGAGAAGATCAAATGATATATTAAGTGGTATGGCAATATATTCTTCTTGACCCGTTTCATGAAATTCCGACAAGGACTGATTTTTATACTGATATCCTATTCGGGTATAAATCAATCCACTGGCTATTGAAAATTGTTTATTCAAATTACGCTGATATAAAAAGCCAAAAGATGTTGGGGCTGAATAATCCTTGTACCTTGCACGATGAAACTCATTTGATTGAACCACGCCCTCTGATGGAAAAGGATCCGATGAAACAGAAGATGGCATATCAAATGAAGTAAAATTTTCAGAAAAAAGAGCATTTTCAGAGCTATTGACAAATTCACCGCTTGCATCCATTTCAAATAATGAGCCAGATGCTCCTGTAAATGAGCCAATAACCGAGGCTAAAGTATGCCTTACAAATCGATGATCATCGTTCTTATTTTCTAATCCATTCAGTAATTCGGATGACAAATTAGATAAGGAATCTTTATAGATAGTGGCAAAACGTTGTTCATGAAGACTAATTCTTTTCTCATCAACTGATATGGCCTCATAATAATATTTTGTTCCCCTAAGCAAACCGGTACTTTCATTCTTAATTTGAGAAGAAGTTTGAGAAATCACTAAATTGTTCCTTCGTTTAGAAAACGCCTGTTTTTGTTTATCCAAGACACGCTCTTTTGTTATTTTTTTTGTTGAGGACATCAGCGGAATTCTTTTGGGTGAGGAAATAATGGGGTTTGGTAAATTGTTTGTATTCAATTGAGATATATCCTTATCATTCGATTTAAACTCACCAAAAATCCCTAGACCAATTCCGATAACAAAAACTGAAGCTGCGCTCCACCATAAAATAGCTTTTCTTCTCTTTTTCGGATGAAGTTCTTTTTCTATTTTCTCCCAGGCACCTTCCGATACACTGTACTCAAAGTCTGTAAACTTGTCATTTAAAACTCCTTGATCAGGGTCAGCTCTCAAACCATTATGAATGTTCCCAAATAAACTATTGGAAGGCTTATATTCAAAGTCTTTAAACTTATCTCCTAATGGACTGTTATGATCAGACTGACTTGACATTAAATTCTTTTTCTTCTTCCTCTTTTATTATCCTTTGTAAATACACGCGCGCTCTACTAAGTTGAGATTTAGAGGTTCCAATAGAAATCTCCAATTGATCTGCTATTTCTTTATGCGAAAAACCCTCAATAGCATACATGTTAAACACTACTCTGAAACCATGAGGCAATTGCTGAATTTTCCTTAATAAATCTTCTGCCGACATTGCAGCAAACACATCAAAGCTATCCTCAGCACGATGCATTTCATCATTATGCTCTACATACATATTTAAGTTCTTATTATCTCTATAATAAGTTAAACAGGTATTAATAATTACACGTTTAATCCAGCCTGCAAGATGACCTCGCCCCTCAAAGGTGTGTATCTTTTTGAAAATTTTTATAAAACCCTCTTGTAATAAATCCTCCGCCTCTTGTACAGTTGGCGCATAACGCATACAAATCCCCATCATTGCACCACAAAAACGTTGATACAATTCATGTTGAGCTTTCACATCATTTTCAATGCAACCTCTTATTAAATCATTTTCTACAGATTTCTCCATTATATTGGGTACTCTAAGGACTCCCTATTTCTGTAAAGGTTGCATGAACTTATTATTTTTTAGAAAATTTTAAAATTAATTATCAAGGATATCCTTTTCCAGTGTAAAACTGAATATTTTCAAATGATTTCAGTTTTAAAAAAGCTCCTTTTTCAAGGAACTTTAAGTTGGAGCGAGAAACGGGGCTCCATTCTTTGTCGCTATTTCGTAGCTCGCATTGTGTCTTTTAATTCTTTGTTCAATACTAGAACATTGACCCTTGTAAAAAGAATCTTTCGATGAACTGTATAATATGTATACGTATTGAGACATTTTTTATATAAAAAAAGAGCTCCTGAAAAGGAGCTCTTTAGAGCGGGAAATGGGACTCGAACCCACGACCCTCAGCTTGGAAGGCTGACGCTCTAGCCAACTGAGCTATTCCCGCCTCTGATATAAAGATAATAACTCTAACTTAAACTGCCAACATGGAATTATCTTTTCTTTCAAGTGTCGTTTCTCCCATAAGGTATTCATCTACGGAAGCAGCGCATTCTCTACCTTCAGAAATCGCCCAAACAACAAGTGACTGACCTCTTCGAATATCTCCTGCAGCGAAAACACCATCTACTGATGTTTTAAAATCTTTTAAATTAGCTTCAACATTTGATCGGTTTGTTGTATTAGCACCAAACTGCTCAATTAAAGGTTGTTCTGGTCCGAGGAAACCAATTGCTAACAATGCTAAATCACATGGAATCTCTCGCTCTGACCCAGGCACTTCCTTAAAGGACTTATTCCCTGTTTCATCAAGTTCCCACTTCAAGTCTGCAATTTTTAACGCTTTTAAATTCCCTGATCCATCACCAACAAATTCTTTGGTTAAAATACTCCATTCTCGTTCACATCCCTCCTCATGAGAAGTTGATGTTCTTAATATAAATGGATACTCTGGCCACGGATTATCATGTGATCGGTGGGTTCCTGGTTTTAGATTAATTTCAAATTGCGTAACAGACTGTGCACCGTGTCTATTTGATGTTCCTACACAATCAGAACCCGTGTCACCTCCACCTATAACAACAACATTTTTGTATGTAGCCCAAATTTCCTCTATTTCTTTACCAGTATGATTTTCTCGTTTTAATTCTTGAACTCTTGAACTATTTGACGACAGAAAGTCCATCGCAAAATGCACTCCGTTCAAATCTCTTCCGGGTATTGGTACATTGCGAGGCTCAGTAGCTCCACCTGCTAAAACAACAGCATCATATTCGGCTTTTAATTCATCAGCAGAAATATCGTCTCCAACACTCACACCGCATTTAAACGCAATGCCCTCTTCAATCATTACCTGAATCCTTCTTTCTACAATTGATTTGTCCAATTTAAAATCAGGAATACCAAATCTTAGCAATCCTCCCGGAGCTTGTGCTCTTTCATATATTGTTACAGAATGTCCTGCTTTATTCAATTGATCAGCCGCTGCCAAACCAGCTGGTCCTGATCCAATCACTGCAATTGTCTTACCTGTTCTTTCAATAGCCAAATTTGGCTTTACCCACCCATTAGCGAAAGCTTCTTCAATAATTGATTTCTCTATATGCTCAATCGCGACTGGAGGCTTATTAATTCCCAATACACAAGATCCTTCGCAAGGGGCAGGACAAATTCTTCCTGTAAACTCTGGAAAGTTATTGGTTGTAGAGAGTATATCATAAGCTTCTTTCCATTCTTGTCTGTAAACAGCGTCATTAAATTCTGGGATAACATTACCCAGAGGACATCCACTGTGACAAAATGGAACTCCACAATCCATACATCTTGCAGCTTGTTCTTTTGTTTCTTTTTTCGAAAAAGGTTTATAAAATTCTTCGTAGTGCTTAATTCGATCTTCTACGTTTTCCTTTTTTGGTAAATCTCTTTCAAACTTTAAAAATCCGTCTGCTTGACCCATTTTTTTTAAGTATAATGTTCAAAATTTTGAAAAAATGACTTTCTAATTTTGAAACTAGTTTTTAATTCTTAATCAATCCTTAAGCTAATGCTTCTTGCTCTTTAGCTTTTTTTTTGCTTGCTCAAGTAAAACCCTTTTGTAATCTCTTGGCATTACTTTTTTGAAGTTTTTCAATTGAGTATCCCAATCCGCTAAGATTTCACGTGCAATAACGGATTCCGTTTCTTCCAAATGCTCTTGGATTAATCCTTTTAAATCAGCAATATCTTCTTTGGACAATTTTTCCAAATCACTCAGTTCAGGATTGAAGTTTTTAACAAACGTGTTATTTACATCCCAGATGTAAGCAATACCTCCTGACATTCCTGCTCCAAAGTTTCTTCCTGTTTCTCCCAGAACAACCATTTTACCACCTGTCATGTATTCTGCACCGTGATCTCCAATTCCCTCAACAACTGCAGTAACACCAGAGTTTCTCACACAAAAACGTTCTCCGGCCATACCGTTAATAAACGCTTTTCCTGATGTTGCTCCGTAAAAAGCAACGTTACCAACAATCATATTTTCTGATGCCACGATATCGGCCTCCGCAGGAGGATAAATTACCAACTTACCTCCAGACAACCCTTTACCAAAGTAATCATTTGCCTCTCCTTCTACTTCAAACAAAACACCTTTTGTAGAAAATGCTGAGAAAGAATTTCCACAAGAACCTTTCAGCTTAAAATGTATTGTTCCTTCAGGTAATCCTTCACTTCCATATACCTTGGACACTTCATTGGATAACATAGCTCCTACAGATCTGTCAGTATTTATAGTATGGAATTCTGCTTTGACAGCCTCTTTATTGGTTAACGCTGGCTGAGCAGCATCAATGAATTTTCTATCCAATACATCATCAATATCATGTTCTTGAGCTCGATCTTTATATACACTTACTACTTCAGATTCTGCGGGTCGGAACAAAATTGGCGAAAGATCAAGATTTTTCAACTTCCAATGTTCCTTTTCCTCATCAAAAGCTAACATGTCCGTTCTACCAATCATTTCATCAACGGTTTTAAAACCTAATTCTGCCATAATCTCTCTCAAGTCTTCAGCTAAGAAGTTGAAAAAGTTAACTACATGATCAGCATCACCAGAAAATAACGCTCTTAATTCTTTATTCTGAGTAGCAATTCCAACTGGACACGTGTTTAAATGACATTTTCTCATCATTATACATCCCTCAACAACTAAAGCAGCTGTTGCTACACCCCACTCTTCTGCGCCTAACAATGCTGCTATAGCTATATCTTTACCTGTTCGTAACTGTCCATCTGTTTGTACAGTAATTCTTGATCTTAAGTCATTAATTACTAATGTTTGATGTGTTTCTGCCAAACCAAGTTCCCAAGGTAATCCAGCGTGTCTTATTGATGATAATGGAGATGCTCCTGTCCCACCATCATATCCAGAGATCATAACAACATCACCCTTAGCTTTTGCTACACCGGAAGCAATTGTTCCTACACCAGCCTCCGAAACTAATTTTACATTAATTCGAGCTTCTCTATTGGCATTTTTTAAATCAAAAATCAATTGAGCTAAATCCTCAATAGAGTAAATATCATGGTGTGGTGGCGGTGATATCAATCCTACACCAGGCGTTGAATGACGTGTTCTTCCAATCCAGTCATCTACTTTGTGACCTGGTAATTGTCCTCCTTCTCCAGGTTTCGCACCTTGAGCAACTTTTATCTGAAGTTCGTCTGCATTTGTAAGATAATTTGATGTAACACCAAAACGCCCTGAAGCAACTTGCTTAATAGCTGATCTTTCCCAATCACCGTTTTCTTTTTTAATGAAACGCGCTTCATCTTCTCCTCCTTCTCCTGAATTGGATTTACCTCCAATTCTATTCATAGCAACTGCAAGTGTACTATGTGCCTCATGTGATATAGATCCAAAGGACATTGCTCCAGTGGCAAACCTTTTCATGATGCTTTCCTTCGATTCAACTTCTTCTAAAGGAATAGAGGTTCCTTTTTTGAATTCCAATAAGCTTCTTAAAGTAATGTGTCGCTTACTTTGATCGTTAATCGCTTGCGCATAACGCTTGTAAGTTGCGTAATCATTATTTTTTGAAGAATTCTGTAAAAGATGAATGGTTGTTGGATTAAATAAGTGGGCTTCACCTTTTCTCTTCCACTGGTAATACCCTCCAACATAAAGATGTTTATCTGAACTCCAGTTTTGGAACGCCCGTTCGTGTTTGATAATTGCTTCTTTGGCAATATCATCAAAAGTCATCCCTTGTATTCTTGAAGTGGTTCCTTTAAAACATTTTTCAATTACTGCATCAGAAATTCCCAAGGCTTCAAATATTTGAGCACCTTGATAGGATTGTAAAGTAGAAATCCCCATCTTGGAAAAGATCTTCAGTAATCCTCCGCAAATAGATTTGCTGTAATTCTTTAATAATGATTTAATAGTTACCTCTCCTGATTCAAGTTCTTCAATAAATAAACTTCTAATCGTATCTCCCGCTAAGTACGCATTTACAGCGTTGGCACCAAATCCAATGAGTGTAGCGAAGTGATGTGTTTCAATAACATCTCCACCCTCCACAACAATGGATGTTTTAGCTCTTAGTCCTTTCTTGGTTAAAGCAGTATGTATTGCACCAACAGCCAACAGAGATGGAATTGGGGCATCACTCTCACTTAGGAGTTTATTCGAAACAATAAGAATATTACATCCCATTAGTGTTGCTCGTTCAGCATTGGCACATATTTCGTCAATTGCGCGCTCCAGAGCTCCTGCTCGATTGGTTGCTGAGAACGTAGCATTTATTATGTATGATTTGAAAGAATCATCATTCAATTCTTTTATTTTATCCAACTGACCATTAGATAAAACAGGTGTATCCAGGTGGATTTGTCTACAATGTTCAGGTGTTTCAGCCAAAATATTTCTTTGCTCGCCCAGATTGGTATATAATGACATGATAACCGCTTCCCTGATGGGGTCAATCGGTGGATTGGATACCTGAGCAAATAACTGCTTGAAATAATTTGAAATATGTTGAGCCTGAGTAGATAATACAGCTAATGGGGTGTCTGCACCCATTGACCCTAGTGGCTCTTTACCGGCTTTAGCCATTGGCTCGAGAATATCTGATAAATCTTCTCGTGTAAATCCAAAGGCAATTTGTTTTTGTAAAAGCTCTTCTCCAGTAGATGGTGTTTTAGATTTTGATCTTGGACGTGCAATATCAGCTAACGACAATTTATTTTCTTTTAACCATCTTCCATATGGCTGACGTGCGCAAATGTCGTCTTTCAATTCTTCATCAGAAATGATTTTCCCATTTTTAAGGTCTGCTACAAAGAGCTTTCCGGGTTGAAGTCTTCCTTTTTTAACAACTTTAGACTCATCCACTATTAGGGACCCTGCCTCAGAGGACATCACAATTGTTCCATCATTTAACACACAATATCTTGACGGTCTTAAACCGTTTCTATCCAATGTTGCACCAACAACATCACCATCTGTAAATGAAATAGATGCTGGACCATCCCATGGTTCCATGATCGAAGAGTAGTATTCATAGAATGCTCTTTTTTCTTCTCTCATTTCTGGGTTATTTTGCCAAGCCTCTGGAACAAGCATCATCATAACCTCAGGTAGGGATCGACCTCCAAGGGTTAACAATTCAACTACATTATCTAAGTTAGAAGAGTCTGATCTGCGAATATCACATATTGGCATCATCCAATCAATTTCTTCTAAAGTAAATTCTGTTGATTCAAGCAAAACCTGTTTGCTTTTCATCCAGTTTACATTACCCTTAATTGTGTTAATTTCTCCATTGTGTGCAATATATCTAAAGGGTTGTGCTAATCTCCATTGTGGAAATGTGTTGGTAGAAAATCTTGAATGAACAACGGCAAGCGCTGTTTTCATTTCTTGATTTTGTAAATCAAGGTAATACTGTTGAACCTGATCAGTTCTAAGCATTCCTTTATAAACGATTTTTTTTGATGAACAAGATGCAATATAGAAACTATCATCAATCCCTTTCATCTCGCTTCTTATGGTTCGGATTGCATATTTTCTCAACACAACTAGTCTACGCTCTAGGTCTTTTTGATCTTTTGACCCTAAATATTTAAGAAAGACTTGCTCAACCTGAGGTTCTACTCTTAATGCAGTTTTTCCAATCATTGAATTGTCTGTAGGCACCTTTCTGTAACCCAACAATTGAAATCCTAGTCGTTTTTGATATTCTTCAAATCTTGATTTAACACTCGCTCTTAACTTCTCGTCTTTTGGAAAGAATGTCATTGCTACCCCATAATTTCCCTCTACTGGCAAACTAAACCCTAATTTCTCACATTCGTTGGAGTAAAATTCATGCGGTATTTGTAATAGTATACCCGCACCATCGCCAGTTTCTGGCTCACAACCGCAACCTCCTCTATGCTCCATGTTTACTAACATGTCTAATGCATTTTGGATGTAGGAAAACGATTTTTTATTATTCAGATTCGCTACAAAACCGATTCCACATGAATCGTGTTCAAAACTGGGGTCGTATAGTCCTTGTTTTTGTGCCATATTACAGTAAATTAAAGCGGGAAGAACCCGCGAAAGGGACTGCAAAAATACAACAAAAAATAATAAGAAAAAAGTCCTCAGTTACCGATATAGCTAATACTTTAACTAGTTCGCTTTATTTAAACTGTTTACAAATAAAACAGATGAAATTAACTTCAAAATAAAAATCGCTTCTAAAAGAGGCACTAAGAAAATAACTTTATTTGATAACGGTCCTCAAATCCTTGAATACCTTGCAGACCACCCGTATGTACAAATAAAACACGTTGATTTTGAATTTGCCCCTTTTGAATAAGGTCGAACACCCCATACATGGCCTTCCCTGTGTAAATAGGATCTAATTTTATATTATGATTTTTCCAGAAATCACAAATAAAGTTAATTAAAGAAGAATCCGCTTTGGCATATCCGCCAAAATGATAATTATGATTTAAACTCCAATTGCTTGGATTGGTTATTCCTAACTTAAATAAGTTATCATCAATTTCTCTTGCCAATCGGTTCATTCCTTTTAACACAGGGAAACCTAACACCCAACTTCTGCCCTCAAGCCCAGCTACCATACCGCCAAGTGTTGAACCTGTTCCACAGGCTGTTACATAGAGATCAAAATGTTTCTCCTTATCAATAATTTCCGAACAACCCATTAAGCCTAATCTGTTATCTCCTCCTTCAGGTATTATGTAGGGATTAGAAAACTCTTGAAGTATTGTAGCCACTTCTTTACTGGATAATTTATCGCTATAACTCGATCTTGATACATACTTCAATAACATTCCATCATCCATTGCCTTAGCTAATGTGGGGTTTGCAGTTGAATGCGGTTCGCCTCTAATTATTCCAACTGTTGAAATACCACAAAGCTTACCTGCAGCTGCTGTTGCGGCTATATGATTGCTATATGCACCGCCAAAAGTAACGATCTCTGAAAATTGTTTTTCAAAAAAATAATTAATGTTGTTTTTTAGTTTTCTCCATTTATTACCGGAGACATCGGCATGAATTAAATCATCCCTTTGAATAAACAATGAAACATTATTTTTTTGTAAAACTTCGCTCTGTATAGGTTGAATGGGTATATTTGATAGAGGCGGAAACATAGATCAAAGTTAACGCATATTATGGGTGAATTTGACGATTTAGGCAGAAATCAATTTGAAGAAGGTGATTATTACATTAACGAAATGGGTTACCGCGTATTTACAAGTCAATATTTGTTAAAAAGGGGGTATTGTTGCAAAAATGGTTGTAAACATTGCCCATATGGTTGGGACAATAAAACGCAAAAATTTTCCAAAAAGTAAATGAAACCGTTCTCTTATTTTCTTTTTTTCGGCGCACTTTTTTCTTGTCTGATGGGTTGCATGAAGAACTTACCTGAAAATGATGATGTTGAGAAAGGAAATGATTTTATCGGAGATTGGTTGGTTTCTGAAAAAAGTTCAATTCTAGGAGATCGTGTTTACTCAATTATTATATCAGTAGATTCTGTTAAAAACAATCAATTAAATATCCAGAATCTTTATGCTTTAGGTATTGAGGAGTATGTGTATGTGGAAGAATCAACTTTTGATCCCAATTCATTTACAATACCTTCTCAAACTGTGAGTAATCATTCTATTAGTGGTTCTGGAACACTGATTGATGACCAAATTGAAATGACGTACTTTGTAGATGATAGTAACGTTAAAGACACTGTGAAAACAACTTGCACGAAAGATTTTCCTTAAAAACCCACAGAAGGAAAAACCATGAAAAGCTAAAGCAAAAAAAGAAACCTAAAAACCTCCTGTGGGAAATATTGTGATTTTAAGGATGTTGATTTCTACTCGCTAAAAATTAAAGCGCTTTAAAGATACAAATATTTAGTTCTCAAAATTAAATATTAATTAGTCGGTCTTTGAGTCTTCTTCTGGATTAAACTTATACCCCACCCCTTTCACAGTCTGAATACATTCATCCCCTAATTTCTCTCTTAATTTTCGAATATGTACATCAATTGTTCGATCTCCAACAATAAGCTGACTTCCCCATATCTTACCGTAAATTTCATCTCTGGTAAATACACGTTCAGGAACTGATGATAGAAGAAGTAATAGTTCGAATTCTTTTTTTGGCAAGGAGATCTTTTCTCCTTTTTTAAGCACTAGAAAACGTTCACGATCAATAACAATTGCGGACTTATTATCGTTTTCTGAATGATTGTTTTGTGCTCCCCTTCGTCTAAGTAAAGATTCTACTTTGGTCACAAGTAAGCGCGGTTTGATGGGTTTTTTAATGAAATCATCTGCACCTGCCTGCAATCCTGCCACTTGAGTATAATCCTCATTACGAGCGGTTAGCATGGCGATTATTGTATTGTCAATTTCTTTATTTTCTCGCAATCTATGACAAACTTCAATACCATCCATTTCTGGCATCATTACATCCAATAAAATTAATGCAGGCTGGAATTTAACAGCAACCTCTAAGGCTTCTTTTCCATTATTTGCCGTCTCAATCCAATACCCTTCACGCTCAAGATTATATTTAACAAACTCAATGATATCCTGTTCATCATCAACCAGTAAAACCTTAGTGTTTTCCATTTTTTTAAAATTTATTCAACAAAATTACTTATGCAACACAGTAGTAATATGTGTTCAAGGTTATGAAAGCGTTAAGAAGAAAAATAAAGCTTAACCATACGCTAAAATTTCAATGAGTACTTCATTTTAAAAGCCGTTCCTGGAGCCAATCGAGAAAAGAAATACTCCTCGTTAACACCATAAGCATCAAAGATCGATTCTCGTAAATCATTTAATATGTTGGATGCTTTAATCCCTATCGTATGTGTACGAACAACCTCTCCATTTTCATCCTTTTTTTCAAATTTCTTTGAAGCTGTGAAATTCAAGCTGTGAAATGGCTTGGTGTATATATCTGGTTTATCTGCAATACCCACAATTTGCAATGTCCTTCCCTGCACATTATAAAACATACCCATTTGAACACCTCGCCAAAAAGTACTGTCTTTTATACCACCAAGGTAAGACAACCCAGCATTAATCAAATATGGAGCTTGACCAGCCATTGCTCGATATTCTTTAATTTCTTGCCCTGTTCTCGCATTTGCCACTTTACTGGTGTATTCGTTTTCCGACATTTTTATTTGCGAGTAAGAATAGGTGAAGTTAGTATTGAAGGCCCAATTCACAAGATTTGAGTCCAAAAATGTCAATCTTCTTCTAAAGTCAAATTCTCCCCCAATTAAATTTCCTGTACCTACATTTTGAGGTTGAATATTATTACTTGCTGTTGCAAACTGGACAATCTCAATAGGATTTTGGAAATTTTTGTAAAAGGCACTAAAAGATACAGTTTGTGCCATTTTTTGGAACGCTTCCCATCTTAAATCTAAGTTTGTAATATCTGTACTCACTAAGTCTCCATTCCAAATTAAATCACCTGAAGCATTTGCAGATGGCCATAAACCACCATTAAATGTTCGCCCTGTGAAGGGATCTATAATTATCGCATATGATTTTTCCTTCATTGATGGACGAGCTATGGTCCTTGATGCAGAAAATCTTAAATTCTGTCGATTGTTTTTGTTTTCACTTAATGCATAAATCATATTAATGGTTGGGAAGAAATCAAAGTCGCTTAAAACAAGAGAATCGATTACCTCATCCAAACCACCACCATTTAGCGCATTTAGAAATTTTCCTGAATACCATTGATCAAATTTTTCTACCCTTAATCCTAAAACTGACTTTAATCTTTTTCCAGTAGAAATTTGTGTTGAAACATACCCTGCATTGTACAATGATCGAGATTGATAGGCATTGGTCGCATTTGGTATAAAGTCAGGTTTAATTCTGTATACTTCCCCTCCAATAGTTGATAATTCCCCATTCCAAACATTATCCCAGACTTCATTTCCATTTCCGTTCAAATCATCCACAGATCCTTCAATGTTAAAGCTTCGAATATTAAAATCTCGATATTTATATGTAGAAGCAGCTCCAAACTTTAGGTTATTTTTTTCTTTCAATGTTCGTGAAAAATCAACCCTGTTTGCAATTGTTGTTTCAGACATGGCTCTCCAAAGTCTGGATGGAAAACCTACATTAGAATTCGTTATATTATTTCCTTCTTCTATTTCATAGCTAGTACTTCGAATATCAGGATCGTTAATAGAAGCTATTGTTGGTGCTAATTTCCAAGACATTTCCCATTTTGGTACTCCCGTTTTTTTCCCTGTAGAGTCTTTCGATACACCAAACTTATGTTTAACTTCCAGTAAAAAGTTATTTAATATTCGCTCATTAAACCCCAAGGTATATTTTCTTCCAAAGAAATCATTCCCTTGATCGTCTTTATTAAAATCAAATTGTCCCGCTCGCCGAACTCCATTTTGAATGCGTAATGCATTTAATTTAATTTTTGAAGCCCCTTTTTTGTAGGCTACTCCTCCCATTACACTCAGTAAAACACTATTTGTTCCAATTCTACCAACTTGATTGTTTCGTAAATTTAATCCAACGGAATCAACATTTTCCTTCATTCCATAGTCTCCAAACTCTGCCTCGCTATAATATTTTGTTGTATTTGAATAGGATGTCGCAAAATTGTAGCCAATAGACCCTTTATTTTTCAACGGAATTTGATTCCCATGACCTCCTGAAAGTGAGAAATCCATAAGACTCGAGGTTTCATAAGCAGCCATTTGTTGATCAAACTGACTAATGTATGCATTCCAGTCCTGAGATGTTTTTCTTCCGAAAAGAATATCGTCTTCCACCACCACATTGGTTGGAATATCTCGATCACTACCCGCTAAACCGATAAAATCCAAGGGACCGCCATCATAACTTAAATATTGAGAATTAAAGTGCATAGAAGGGTTGTATCCTGCACTTAATCCAAAACTGCTTTCTTTTCGATCAGGAAAATCTTTCAACCCTAAATCAATGACTCCACCTGCAAAGTTTGCCGGAAGATCGGCAGATAGTGATTTACTAATTAATATGTTATCAATGATATTGGATGGAAATAAATCCATCTGTATTGAGTTCCTATCAGGATCTAAACCTGGAATATCAACACCATTGATGGTAGTTTTATTGTATCGATCTCCTATACCTCGAACAAATACATACTTCCCTCCAACAATTGATATTCCAGGAATTCTCTTTGCAGCTTGACCAGCATTACCATCTCCTGATCGTTGAATATCCTCTTTGGATGTCCCACTCTTCACTACTACAGCTTTCTCTATTTGGCGTTGAACTGCTCCTGCTGATTTTACTGCACCAGTAACAGTGATTACAACTTCCTCCATTTTTTCAGCAGTAGCTTTTAACGTAAGATCGCCCAACACTTTTACTTGACCTGCTAAAGCAACTACTTCTACTTCTACTTTTAACCCTCCTTGCATTCCAGTAACCTTGTACCGCCCTGCAGGAACCTCTAAATTAAACGCACCATCTAAATCCGTCATAGTAGAATATTCACCTTCTCCCACTATTACGAGAGCAAATGGAACTGCTTCACCTACTTCATCAATTAAACGTCCTCTTAGTGTCGCATTTTGGGCACTTACAAAACCACTTAAAACAATCAGAAGTAACAATATTACTCCACTCAATCCCTTCTTTTTTTCCGTGTAATTCATTCGTTTCAAATTATGAATGCAAAGAACTTTAATTGTTGTTAAGTAATTGTTAACTAGCTGTCACCATTACATTACAATAAAAAAGGGAAGACAAGCTTCCCTTTTATCTAATCATACAGTATGTATTTTCTACTTGAGTACCCCTTCAACTGCTGCCCACGACCAATTTGTGAATTTTTCTAAATCAGCACCAACTGTAGCTTTTCCTTCTTCAACATCAGTGACAAACTCGTCAGATCCTTTGGCAAAGTAATCTTCTTTTGTTCCAGCTCCTTCTAAAGGGTATGTAAATTCTAAATCAGCAACTGTCATAATATCATTTAAATCATCAAAATCTTGTCCAGAACCTTGTAAGTCAGTAAAATATACTTTAGAAATATTTACCCATGTGTTTCCAACATCTCCACTCGCGGTGGAATCAATATCAACGAGACCTTCCGCTTGTTGTGCATATACTGTCCCATTTACAAAAGTTTGCTCTTTATTAAACAAACCTTCACCACCATCTAATTCCAATGCCTCATCTCCAGGATTAATAATAACAAAATTATCAACTGTTCCAGACCATGCCATATCTGTATCGAGTGCATCATCACCATTATTCCAAACAAGTACATTTTTAACGGATACTGAACCACCAAAGAACTCCACACCATCATCTTGATTAGCAACTACTTCAATATTTTCTACAACAGTTCCAGATCCAACTCCTCCGAATGTAATTCCATTAATTTCATTTGCATCTCCAATATTAGCGCCTCCATGACGCACGGAAACATATTTGATTATTCCTGAATTATCTTCTTCCTTATCTCCCCCAAACAAACCATTTTTATCGGACACAGGAATACCTTCAATTTGAACAGAAGCGTCATCAGCAGAAATTGGAGCATAACCTAAAACGATTAGTCCACCCCACAAGCCATTTAAATTGCTTGGTAAATTAGGGGAAACAATTTCTCCCGATTCTATTTGATCACTCTCTGCAGTAAAAATAATTGGTTCATCAACTGTTCCCTCTGCTATAATTTTTGCCCCTCTGGCAATTAAAAGAGCAGTGGCATTAACTCCTGTACCTGATTTTCCCTTTATAACTGTACCTGGGTCAATAGTTAAAGTAGCTCCTGACTCAACAGTTATTCTTGAAGTAAGCACATAGATTGTGTCTTTCTTCCATTCAGTATCTGCGGAAATGTTTTTTGAAACTTCAATAATGTTCGATGCTGAAACCTCCTCGATCTGATTATCATTATCATTGTCTTTATCATTATCAAGATTACACGAGGTAAATGTTAGAGAGCTAGCTACTAAAAACGTTGCGATAGCTAAAAAATTCTTTTTCATAATACGTAGGTAATTAAATTATAATTAGTTTGCTCAAAATTAGTTCGTAAGTGATTTAAAATGCGTTAATGTTCAATTATTAGTTTTTTAATAATGTGTAATGTTTATGTTAAATTTTTGAGCATTTAAGATTACCAAAACACTTAAAACACACATTTACAACACCTTAAATCAATCTCAGAAATAATTTCAACTGTTAATTTTTATGTTGTCTAAGATTAATTTGTACGCTGCATTTAAACAGCTATTTTTTTTCGCCATTTTGACTAGAAATATTATTATGTACATTTGTCTCAGTGAATATTCAAACTAAAAAACTCTTTAAACAGGCATTATTCCTTTCTATTGGGATAGGATTAGTATGGTGGAGTTTCTCGAGAACAAACTTAACTTTTGATGCATTTTGGAACGGTGCCAAATCAATGAATTACGGTTTTTTTGCAATTTCAGCCGTATTCGCAATGGCTTCACATTATTCTAGAGCTTTACGCTGGAAACTGTTAATTGAATCTACCGGACATCGTCCTAAAACCAAAAATGTTTTTGCTAGCGTTTTATTTATGTACGCTTCCAATGTTGCAATTCCAAGATCGGGAGAGGTTGCTAGGTGTGGGACATTATATAAATATGAAGGCATTCCTGTCCCTCAACTTCTTGGAACTGTATTTATTGAACGAGCCTTTGATTTACTCACATTGCTTTTTTTCACTGGACTCCTATTAATACTTCAATTTGACCTCTTTAGTAATTTATATTTTAAATCCTCGTTGCCTGATTTAGTCACGAGTGTAATTAATAATCGAGTAATGATCATAGTACTATCACTACTTAGTCTTATTTGTTTGATTCTGCTTTATAAATTGAGAAAAAAAATCTTTTCGTTGTCGCCGATGAAAAAAGTAGAAAAATTATTACGTGAATTAAAAGCCAGTTTTATCCAAGTTTTTAAAATGAAAACGAAAGGCTTATTTTTTTTACACACTCTTGTAATATGGATAGGTTACGTGGGAATGTTTTACATATGCTTCTTTGCTTATGAACCTACCTCAAATTTATCATTAGCAGCCGGACTTACTGCTTTTATTGCTGGAAGTTTTGGTATGGTGGCTCCCACTACGGGTGGCGCTGGAGCATGGCAGATTATGGTAATTATGGCATTGACTGCGCTTAATGTTCAAGAAGAATCCGCAACTATTTGGGCAAATGTTGCATTTGTTGTAATGACGATCACCGTAGTGATTGCGGGTTTAATTTCATTTGCTGTTCTTCCATACATGAACAAAACTGAAAAATTTTCGTAGGAGTCCCTATCATTCAAAATTTTTTGCAGTAAATGGAAATAGAAATGGATTGGATTAAAACCATAGACCAACTACCTGAGGACGGCCAACGCGTAATCGCTTTTGTACCTGAAAATTATGTGCCACTTCCAGGTACACCAGGTGAGGTTGAACTTAAACCTGTTAAGGTACTTACCTTTATTAAGAATTTTTACGGAGAACATAAACCAAAACACAAAAACAGTGATACAAATGATTTTTGGAGTGGTGAGGGATTAAGTAATCACTTTTTTCAAGAGGTTACCCACTGGATGCCATTACCCGAAAAACCTGAATGATTTTTCATGAAATTGAGGGACAAAAAAGCCCAATAAAGAACTCTTTATTGGGCTTTTTTATTTGCACCTTATTAGCGAAGGTAGTATACGTTATAAATGAATCACCTCATCATAAGCAGCAGCGGTGGCTTCCATAACAGCCTCACTTAATGTTGGATGCGGATGTATGGCTTTTAATATTTCATGACCAGTTGTTTCTAGTTTCCTTGCAGCAACTGCTTCAGAAACCATTTCTGTTACATTTGCTCCTATAAAATGCGCTCCTAACCATTCACCATATTGGGCATCATAAATCACTTTCACAAAACCATCCTTCGTACCTGCAGCAGAAGCTTTTCCTGATGCTGAAAATGGAAACTTCCCTACTTTGATTTCATATCCTTCTTCTTTGGCTTGCGCTTCTGTATACCCTACAGAGGCAACCTCTGGAGAGCAATAGGTACACCCTGGAATGTTATTGTAATCTATTGTTTCTACATCCATTCCTGCTATCTTCTCTACACAAGTGATTCCTTCTGCTGAGGCCACATGCGCAAGTGCAGGACCTGGAATAACATCTCCTATCGCATAATATCCAGGAATATTAGTTTGGTAGTAGTCGTCCACGATTATTTTTCCTGCATCAACTACAATACCTACATCCTCCAGCCCAAGATTCTCAATATTTGATTGAATACCAACTGCACTCAACACCACGTCTGCCTCTAATGTTTCTTCTCCTTTTTCTGTCTTCACTTTAACCTTGCATCCTTTTCCTGAAGTATCTACAGACTCAACGGAAGATTTTGTCATGATCTTTATTCCTTGCTTCTTGAAACTTTTTTCAAGTGTCTTTGAAACATCCTCATCTTCATTTGGAACAATGTTTGGCAAAAATTCTACAATCGTAACATCTGTACCAATTGAATTGTAGAAATAAGCAAACTCAACACCTATAGCTCCTGATCCAACCACCACTAACGATTTCGGTTGTTTTTCTAAGGTCATTGCTTTTCGATATCCTATAATTTTTTCTCCATCTTGAGGCAAATTAGGCAACTCTCTTGAACGCGCTCCTGTAGCGATTATAATGCTCTCGGCAGAATATTCAGCAACCTTACCTTCAGCATCAGTAACATCTATTTTTTTACCTGCTTTTAGCTTGGCTGTTCCAGCGATAACCTCGATTTTATTTTTCTTCATAAGGAATTGAATGCCTTTACTCATCCCTTCAGCTACACCTCTACTTCTTTTCACCATTGCATTAAAATCAGCCTTCGCATCATTAACGGTAATTCCATAGTCTTCTGCATGCTGAATGTATTCAAATACATTGGCACTTTTTAATAACGCTTTTGTTGGTATACATCCCCAATTCAAGCAAATCCCACCCAATTCAGATCGTTCAACTACAGCTGTTTTTAATCCCAATTGAGATGCTCTTATTGCAGTTACATATCCTCCAGGTCCACTTCCTATGACAATAACATCGTAATTCATTTCCTTAATTTTTTAGTGACAAAATCTTCTGCGAAGATATGATATTTAGAGGAGGATGTCCCAAAAGGACATAAGGTATTTTTTACACATGTTGATTTAAACATGTTCGCGATTCGTTCAACGTAGAGGTCGCAGAGATGACGCAAAGGAAAAAGAGAGGACCTGGGATCTCTGCGTATTCTTATTTTCTCTGCGTCCGAATAAAAACAATTACTTAGTTTTAAACTATTCAAATTTTAAGCGATGGTATATTCTTTTCAGTCTTTTAATCGAGGGAGCAAGTTTTTAGATATTGAGTGCACAGTTGAAAACAATAAGGATGAGGAGGTATTTTTGCAACTCCCAGCTTGGCGACCTGGTCGTTATGAGCTGGCAAATTTCGCTAAGAATATTCAAAAACTTGAAGTAAGAACCCTGAACAACAAAAGGTTAGATTTTGAAAAAGTCACAAAAGATAAATGGAGAATTAAAACGGGCAAAATTAAAAAATTCAAAATTACCTATAATTACTATGCGAATACATTAGATGCCGGATCAACATGGGTTGATGATCACCAAATCTACATCAATCCTATTAATTGTTGTCTATATGTTGAAGGACGACAACACGAATCTGTTCGTGTGATTTTAGAAAATACACAAAAGAATGATATTGCTACGAGTTTGAAAAAAAAGGAAAATTACTTTTTTGCTGAATCATTCGATGAGCTTGTAGACTCTCCTATTATAATTAGTGAACGTTTACAGCACGGATCATATAAGGTTAAGGGAGTGAAATTTAACGTTTGGTTTCATGGAGAATGCAAGCCACCATGGAAGAAAATCTTAAAAGATTTTAAGCGCTTTACACAAGAACAATTAAATGTTTTTAATGAATTTCCATTTACCGAATATCACTTTTTATACCAAATACTTCCTTTTAAAGCCTATCACGGTGTTGAGCATCAAAAAAGTACTGTTATTTGTTTGGGGCCTGGTTATTCTGTTTTCGATGACGAGAACTATGAAGAATTTTTAGGTGTTTCGTCTCACGAATTATTTCATGCATGGAATGTAAAATCAATCCGACCAGCTGATATGCTTCCTTATGATTACACCAAAGAAAACTATACGAGAATGGGTTATCTCACAGAAGGGGTTACTACATATTATGGTGATTTAATGCTCAAACGAAGTGGTGTTTTCACAAAAGATCAATTCATAAAACAAATTAACAAAACTCTTGATCGTCATTTTTATAATTACGGTACTTTAAATAAGTCTGTTGCTGATTCCTCCTTCGACACGTGGTTAGATGGCTATGAAAGAGGTATACCAAATAGAAAAGGATCCATTTACACCGAGGGTTGCCTAATGGCTTGCATATTGGACCTTACTATTCGTGGAAAAAGTCAAGGTGAAAAATCACTAGATGATGTGATGAATACTTTTTTTAACAAAAGAGCAAAGTTAAACAAGGGAATTACAGAGGATTTTTTTAAACTTTCAATTGAAAAAGCTTTAGGGAGTTCTCTTGATTTATTATGGAAAAATTATTTCTATGGTAAGGAGCAATATTACTCTGTTCTGAAGGAAGTTCTTCAGCCTTTTGGTATCGGATTAAAAAAAGAGGAAAATCAAGATAAACTCGCTGCAAAATATGGTTTTTACTCTTCTTTGGGATCTTCTAAAGCCTACCTCATTGCTCCAGATTCACCAGCCGAGAAAGCTGGCATTACGATAGGCGATGAAATTATTGCAATTAACGGCATAACGATTAAAAGCGATAGTGCTAAACACTGGGCTGAATATTTTGGTGGAAAATTAGAGGTAACAATAAAAAAAGACGGACGAACGAAAAATATGAATCTATTCCCTTCATCTCAATCATTCTTCCCAAAAGTTAGATTAATTTTACCTTCTTCTAAACAAAATAAATTATTAAAAAACTGGCTTGGAGCATGAAAAGCAGTACGTTGAAACCTATTTTAATTATTTCATACTTTTTCCCTCCCTGTAGCCTCACTGCTTCGCAACGCGTTTTTTCCTGGGCAAAATGGTTGCATAAGTTTGGATATTACCCTGTAATTGTTACTCGAAAATGGGAAACAAAGTTAAAGACATTAAAAGATGTTTCTCTGCCAAGTTCTGATGGAATAGAGCATGTGAAAAACGAACATTACGAAGTATACTATTTGCCTTATAAGGGTAACCTTAGGGATCGTATTTATCAGAAATATGGTGAGTCAAAATATTCAAAAATAAGACAGGCTCTTACTTTTCTAGAGCTCTTCTTCCAATATTTTTCAAATGTTGCTATTCCTTATTCTAACATTTATTCCTTTTCTAAAAAACTCATTCAAAAAGAACGTTTCTCGCATTTAATCATCAGCGGCAATCCTTTTAATACATTTAAGTTCGGTTACCTTCTTCATAAAACTTTTGGCATCCCATGGACTGCAGATTATCGCGATGCATGGTCCACAAGTGAGATAAATGATCACACTAGTTCGTTGTTCAGACGAATTATTCATTCACTTGACCGTAAGTTTGAAAAAAAATGGGTATCAACAGCACATTCCGTCACGGCAAGTTCGGGTCCTATTGGTAAGTCAATTGAAAAATTAACGGGTGTAAAAAGTGCTCCTCTCTTTAATGGAATTGCTTTTGAGGACTTTAACGTGGTAAAAGATGACTCAAAATTAGAGGATTTTACAATTACCTATATTGGTACTTTATATGACGGTCAAAAAATTGAACTTTTCTGTAGTGCTTTTAAAAAGTTAATTGATCAACACACGGACATTAAAACAAAGTTACTTTTTCCTGGCTTAGCTTTTTTTGGAGAGCAAGAATCCAGAATAAAAAAAATTATGGAGGGTTATGAAGATTATTTTGAGTGTTCCGATCGTATTCCTCGAGAAGATATTCTTACTCTTGAAAAAAGAGCTCATTTGCTTCTTCATGTCGCCTGGCAAGGGTATAAAGGTATTATAGCAAGTAAAATATATGAATACATTGCGAGCGGGACAAAAATTATTGTTGCTCCATCTGATAATGGAGCAATTGAAGACATCGTAAATTCATCAGGTTGTGGTTGTGTTTTGTCTGATGAAGAAGATCTCGTCAAATTTTTAGAAACCGAATATACGAAATACAAAGAAGGGATAGCAGAATCAAATGATATTTCAACGGATCGAATTCAGGCGTTTTCGAGGGAAAGACAAGTGGAGAATCTTGTCACTATTCTTGAATCAAAAATGGTTTAAAACGCTCTATTTATTCCTATTATCCATCTATACGTAAAACTATCTGGACTCACATTAGGGGTTCTATTTAAAAAAACGGGGAAATCCATTCGGAACGTCACAGGCTTGGTTGTTTCAAATTGATAGAATTTCTTTATTGTAACTGTATATCCCATACCTGCGTCAACTCTGGGAGCAGAAAAATAAAATGGATCTGAATCAACCACATTGATGATTCCAGCATCTGCAAATGCATATGTTTTAAACGCAATCCATCTTCGAAACAGATTTACAGAGTTTAAACCAAGGTAGCGATCAAACTCAAGCTCCAAATTAATTGAAGCACCTGATGTTCCTTGATAAGCAGAAAAAATAGTACCATCAACTTGTTCAGGTATTAAATAACCTGCATAACCTCTAAGGTTAAGCCCTCCGCCTGCATGAAAAACATTCATATTTTCTCCAAATTGTGTGTGTGATTTCGTAAACACCCCTTCAGCTTGTGTAAATTTGTTCTCATTTAACTGCTCAGGATTTGCTCCTGCTAAATAAAGCATGGATTCTGGTGCCCATAAATCGCCGTAACCGAGCGCTCCGAATATTCTTGTTTTTAAAACAAACTTTCTTAAGGACTTATTAAACTTATTTTCAAAAGAAAAAACATCATAGTTGAAATCGCTATAAAGAGCGCTTGTTCTATACTTAATTAGTAGGCTACCGTTTCCTTTCCACGTTTTGTATTTATGTTTATAATATAAATTCAACGTATTGTTTAATTTGTTCACTTGCCATGCATCCGGATACAAAGCATACATTAGTTGGTTTTCATTTCTTCTAAATAATGATTTCGCATAACCTCCAAATTGATGTTTTACGTTGTGCGATTTTTTATACAAACCGATTTGAAATTTATGCACCCCCCCTGTTAAAGCTAGTCTACCTTTAACGGATAATTTTTCAGCATATTTCGCCAACAAATCTTTGTAATTAAGATCATAGGATAAATCGTCATAACCGCCTATAGCCACTTCCTCTCCATACTTACTTTGCATGATGGAGGTATTTAACCATATTTTCGCATCAATAACATGTTTTAAATTAAAAAAATTCGCCTTTAAATCGGCTCCTGCTTTAATTCCATCATAACTATTCCACCAAAAATCAGGTTTAATTTTAACCCGATAATGTTCTTTATCGGCATACGTTCGTAGTTGAGCATCATATTCAATCAATAGAGGGAATTTTAACGTATTATTAAGGGGATTAATATCGGCTAACCTTCCTGTTGTATCTATTTTAACATCATAAATTCCTGAAGGAACGACTACTTGCGCTTTGTATTCAGGATTTAGCTTACCCCACCCGTACCATTTGGGTAATACTTTAGCGTTTGTTGATTTTACAAACCAAGTATTTGGAATGTGATAGTTATAAACGGTATCATTAAAACCCAGAACAGAAAAATCAATAGGCATCTGCATTTCCCCCTTTCTGATAAAGGAAATTTCAAAAGTATCGCCCTTTATTTTTCTAACTTTTTTAATGGCATAATCAATGGACTTGGTCGTTTCCAACCATTGATCAAAAAACCAATTTAAGTCAACGTTTGTATAGGAAATGATAGCTGATCTAAAATCTTCAGGATATGGGTGCGCAAACTTCCATCGATTAACATAATTCTTCATCGCATTAAGAAATAAACTATCTCCAAGTACATACTGAAGATTATAAAGCATCACTGCAGTTTTTGAATATACTTGTCCGTAACCACCTCCATGCCTTAATGATCCACCATCAAAATCTGAGGAGTGAGTGTTAAGTGGAGGATCTTCACCTTTGATAGCCATTGTTAAATACCCAAGATAAGCCCTTAAATCTCTAGATTTTGGCGCTTCTCGATACTTATCCTTGTACCATTTATTTCTTGGACGATTATAAGGTGAATAAATTATCCCATCTAATTTTTCTAAACTCCATATGGTTAGAAATTGTGTAAACCCTTCATCCATAAACGCTCTGTAGGTTTCATTAGAGCCCAACATGCCATAAAACCAATTGTGGGCAATTTCGTGTGCAAACAACCCTTTGAAGTAAGGTTCTACCCCACCATCAAGGGTTAGCATAGGATATTCCATACCGTCTTGTGCGTCAGCAACTACCATTTTGGGATATTCATACATTCCAAAATCTTTTGAGTAACACTGAATAACATCCATTGCAAATTGAGCAGCTGATGTCCATTTGGGGCAATGTCTTTCTTCTACAATCGCTACTGTTTTTATTCCCATCCATTCTCTTTCATCTATTCGATAGGTTGGATCGGCAGTAAATGCAAAATCATGGACGTTTTCTGCATAATACCTCCATACTTTCCGACTGTTTTTTTCTCTTTTAATGGGCACAGACAATGTGTCGCCAAGTCCATTTTTACCTCGATGGTAAAAATTTGAAATATGTATTTTATTCTTTAATGATTTAGGTAAAACTTCCTCTTCGTTGATTAACTCTCCCGTTGCCTCCACAATATAATCATTCGCAAAATCCAGCTCTACTCTAAAGGTTCCAAAATCACCATAAAACTCTTTGTCCAAATGTTGATTGGTGTTCCAACCAAATTTTCGATCATAGACCGCCATTCTGGGGTACCAATGAGTTCCATTGAAATGAATATTGGTTCCTTCTACATAGTACGCTTTCATTCTTCTTCTGGAGCTACCATTTCCCCAATATGTTGTAAAAGCAATCTTGAATTTGGCTACTCCTTTAGGAGGTATAGGTTGCTTTAGCTTGACATTTAAAATAGTATTATCATATATTAATGTATCCACTCCCTTTGAGCATTCTATTTTCTTTACCTCAGTTCCCAACCCATCTTTCTCATAAAGTCCATATCGGGGTTTTACCCCGTGGCTTTTTTGAAGTTGATCATAATAAGCCCCTTCTTGAAATGCATTTTGATATAAATGGAAAAAAACCTCTTTTAGTGTGTCGGGTGAATTGTTCGTGTAGAGTAATTCTAAGTTTCCACCTACTGTTAATTTTCGTTCATCAATTTTTACCTTCATGGAATAGGCCACGTCTTGTTGCCAATAACCATTGTAAGGCTTTTTATTTTTCCAATATCGATGATTACTCTGAGCAAAAATAGAAGCACAACAAAGAAATATAGATGACACTAGTAATAATCGACTCATACGTTTTCTTTTAACCATTCATGCAACACAATCATTGCCCATATTCTTGTAAATAAATACCCTTCTCCCTGTTTAAACCTAATCAATAGGTTCTTTAATTCTTCATACTTAACTACTCCAATATTATTCACGTTTTCTTCATTAAGATTATTATCTACTAAATAACTTAAATCCGTTTCTAACCATTTTTGAAGTGGCACGCTAAACCCTCTTTTTGGGCGGTCAAATATTTTTTCAGGTACATGATCATAGAGTACTTGTTTTAAAAGATATTTTTGTTCTCCTTGTTTAATTTTCAAGTTCTCATCTAAATTCAAGGCAAACTCCACAATTCTGTGATCAAGAAGAGGCACTCTTGTTTCCAGTGAATATCGCATAGATGCGATATCTACCTTGGTTAAAAGGTCATCACGCAAATAATAATTAATATCAAATAAGCTTTGTGATTCTTTTGGAGATAATGTTCTGGAAAGATTAGTCTCTAAATCCATGAAACTCGGATAAGAGGTTTTTATCTTGAGAATATTATGTATTTCTGCTTGCGTAAAGTAGTATTGTTCTTGAGAAAAAATATGCGATTTAAGTTGTCCTTTTGGATAGTTAAATAAATGTGCAGCTCTTTTCATTCGATTATCTCCCAAACGTAGTGCCGATCCTATAAGATGCCTTCCTAATTTCACTCCGGGATTAGAGAGCCTATTCGCCCAATTATAAAATCCATATCCATGAAATAATTCGTCTCCTCCATCACCAGAAAGGGTCATCGTGACTTCTTTTTTAGCTAATCGGGAAACAAGCATGGTGGGTATGGATGAGCTATCACCAAAAGGTTCATCATAATATTTAATGATGTCACCGACTAATTCTTTTGCATCATCCTCTGAAACCATGAATTCATGGTGTTCGCTTCCTATATGGGTGGCTACTTCTTTAGCAAATGCGGCTTCATTAAATTTTGGATTATTAAATCCAATACTAAACGTTTTTATTTTCTGATTAGAAACTTGTTGCGCAATAGAAGAAACGATAGAGCTATCAATTCCTCCACTCAAAAAGGTTCCAAATGGCACATCACTTTTTAACCGATACTCTATAGAGGAGTATAATAAATTGGTAAGCTGTTTTTTGGCCACACGCTCATCCTTAAGTGACTCTTTCTCAATGGAAGAGTTAGCAGACCAATATTGCGACATGGTAAGCTCTCCATTTTTATACTTTGCAAAATGACCAGGTGGAAATTTCTTTACTTCATTAAATATTGTAAAAGGTTTAGGAATATATCCTAAATGTAAAAATGAGTTGATGGAGTCGTGGTTGATTGTAAAACCTCCCAACTCATTTTTTATTGATTTTAATGCCTTTAATTCAGAAGAAAAAGCCATTAAGTCTTTCCTGTGAAAATAATAAAGAGGTTTTATACCTAACCTATCCCTAGCCAATAATAATTCCTTGGTTTTCTTATTATAAAAGGCCAAAGAAAACATTCCATTTAATTCTTGAAGAAATTTTTCTCCCAACACTTTTAACCCCCAAAAAACCACCTCTGTATCTGAGCTGGTAACACAACTCATTTTATATTTTTCTCTTAACTCCTCAAAATTGTAGATTTCGCCATTGTATACCAATGCATACTCTGAATCTTCAAATGGTTGATTAGCTGCATCAGAGAGATCAATAATCGATAACCGAACATGACCAAGGGCACTATTTTCTTCAAGAAAAACCCCTGAGGCATTAGGACCACGATGATTAATCCTAGCATTCATTCTCAGAACCAAATCATGTTTATCGAATGTTGAGCTTGAAAGTACTCCGTTAATCCCGCACATAGGTGACAAAAGTAATTGAAATTAATCAAAATTTACTCCTCAATTTCTGTTGGAAGTTGTTAGTTTTGTTGATAAATGCTCAGTATGAAAAAAGTATTAGTAGTTGTAGGTACTCGTCCAAACTTAATTAAGATTACAAAATTCAAACAATGCTTTGAAAAGTATGATAATTTAGAACTTGTAATTCTTCACGCAGGACAACATTATGATTACAAAATGAGTGAAATTTTCTTTGATCAACTTGGCATTCCCAAACCTGATAAAATTTTTAAGCTTGAAGCGGAATCTGCAGTGGGTAAAATTGCAGAAATGATGGTAAAGTTTGAGGAATATGTTACTGAGCTTAATCCAGATTTAGTTCTTGTCCCTGGAGATGTTAACTCATCTATGGCATGTGGAGTTGCTGCATCCAGATTAGGTTTTCCTGTTGGGCACATTGAGGCAGGGTTAAGAAGTTTCGACAGATCGATGCCAGAAGAGATTAATAGATTAGTCATTGATGAATTGGCCGATTTGTTCTTTGTAACAGAGCCTTCCGGATTGAAAAACTTAAAAGAGGAGCAAAAAGATAAAGGAAACGTTCATTACGTTGGTAATACGATGATCGATTCACTGGTCCAATTTAAGCCTGTTTTTGAAAAGTCTGAAATATTAAACGAATTATCCGTTGACCCTAAAAGCTACTTTGTGTTCACATTCCACCGCCCTGGAAATGTTGACAAAGAAGAAAAACTAAGTGAGTTAGTTGGCACTATTAAAGGAATTGCAGCCCAAAACAGAGTTGTTTTCCCTGTTCACCCGCGAACTCAAAATAATCTTAAAAAATTTGGTTTATGGGACGATGTTCAGGATAGTAATATTATTCTAACCGAACCTGTTGGATATATCGATTTCATGAAATTAATAAGTAATTCAATTGGTGTAATTACTGATAGTGGTGGTATTCAAGAAGAAACTACATTCATGCAAGTTCCATGTTTAACCATCCGGCCAAATACCGAACGACCAGTAACCAATGAAATCGGATCAAATACCTTACTTCCATTAGATCAAGAGCAAATTTTAACCTTTGTTGCAGAAATCTCTGCTGGAACCTATAAAAAAGGAGCTATTCCTGAGTTATGGGATGGAGATGCGACAGATAGAATTGTTGAGGTTATTAGTCGCTATTTTAAGAGAATGGTAATAGGTTAATTTATTGTTTAGCTACATCTTAGGAATATATCTTCAAACTGCACTAAAAATTCCTACTCTGATAATAACTTTCCTCCAAGTCCGGGTATTTTTTTAAAAATTCATTATCAATATCTTTTGTCGTTCCTATTATTTCGCCTGGAATCCCTCTTACAATAGAGTAATCTGGAATATCTCCCTTTACAAAGGAAAAAGCTGATATAATACATCCCTTTCCTATTTTCGTATTAGGGGTTATCACCACGTGTGGCCCAACGTATGTGTAATCACCAATTTCAACCTTTCCCTTTTGAATTATATCATGTTTGTTTAATTTCCCATATTTTTTCCCAAACATCCTTATCGCGTTATGTGAAGAATGAGTGGCTATTGTTACATAATTACTCACTTGCACACCTTCTCCAATCTCCAAACCACTATGTCCGTCCAAATAATTGAAATGACCTATAAAAACATAATCTTTCAAAATAATTTCCCTTGCATTCGATAAATGAGAGAAATTACTAATTCTTAATCCTATTCTTTTCTCTGAATTCCAATTAGTATAACCTATCATTTCTGGTTTGATGCTTGAATTAAGCAAATATTTAATCTTGTTTTTAACTCTTAATAATAGTCCCATTTTTTATTAATTTTTTGTAGAGATTAAAAACCTTACTCATTTCCTTTTCCTGCGATGCTAATTGATTAATTATTTCAAATGCATAATTTATTCGATCTGTTCTTTTACACTTTAATTCGTTTTCAATCAAATCACTTAATTCAAAAGCATCTCTTTTAGACAAGAAAATTGTTGTTTTATCATTGAATAAATCGTTATCATACTTACAATAACCCATGATTAATTTTTTTTTCGCAGCCATTGTTTCTATGGCAGTATTCGGAGTTCCATCTGTAATTGGGTTCATCACGACTAAATCTGAGGACTTAATTATCTGCCAAACCTTTTCATTGGGCATTGCATCTAAAAAGGTAAAATGAACTCGATTTTCTTGAAGAGTTTTTTCCATTCTTTCAAAGAGAACTCTGTCATAATCTATTCCTTTCATGAAAACAAAATGAGTATTTAATAACAGTTCCTTTCGAAGATGAACAACAGCATCCACAGAAAGTAAAGGATCGTAATTAGAATGGATGTTCCTTATAAAAAGTACTTGTTTACGATTTTTACTTTTTTCAAAAACTTTTTTTTCTGAGGCTAATACGCCATCAATGTTTACTCCCGTCCTTATTAATAAAGGTTTATTTGAAATATCAGGAATTATTTTTTCTAAAACATCAATTTGAGACAAAGATGTGCAAGTAATTTGATCAACTCTTTTGTAAGCATTCTTTAAACGTTTAAAAAGTATCTTATTGAGTATTTTATCTGATTTATGTAACCCTCTCAAGGTGAAATTAACATCAGTACCTCTTGTTGTTAATATAACAGGGATATCAATTTTAGATGGTAAAATAACTTGAGAAGTCCCTATAAAAACGTGAACAATATTTATACTCTGATTCTTAATAAACGTTTTTATCGTCCACAAATTCTTAATGTTCCGACCAAAATTTTTGATGCTGTAAGGGTTTAATTTGAACGCGATCTTAACATTTATGTCACCAAATTTTTCAACATGCTTTCTAGAATATGAGTTTTCAGTGATCAAAAATCCTTTAACATTATGAGAACATACAATTGTTTTAATCCATTTATAATCATGAATTGAATTTGGATTCCCTATGAATAAAACATTAATCATTTAAAAATCAAAAATAATGAATAATCCCTATGATTTTATTTAATTAATTGTCCTTAATTACTAATTTTGACATTCTCTATTATGCAGGAAATTACACTATATGATGAACAATCTTTAAAAACCTTAAATTGCGCATCTGTATTTGGAAAGTATAATTTTTTGGCATCTCAATCTGATAGATTTGGAGCAATTAAAAGCCAAAATTTACATTTATTCTTTTTTATTAAATCAGTTGTTGGAATAAAAAGATTAACTTTTACTGCATTTGAAGCTCATGAGAGTTTAAGTGAAGAGTCTTATAATATTGAATTAAATCTCATTTTAGAGAAACTTAAAAAAGATTTAAATATATCCTTTATCACGTGTCCGCCCTCTCATGTTATATTTCCATATAAGGCAAATATAAAGGGTTGTAAAAGTGCAGAATTCGGGACAGTTAAAAATGATTTAACACTTTCTGAAGAGGTCTTGTTTAAAAACCTTCACGGAAAACATAGAAACGTAATAAGAAAAGCAGAAAAAGACAATATAAAATTTGAATATGGATCTCATCTTCGTGAAGATTGTTATGAATTGATTAAATCTACATTAGATAGAGAACATGTTTATTTTGAATCACATGAGACTTTTTGTAAAACATATGATAGCTTAGCCAACCAGGTTGAATATTTTGTTGTCAAAAAAAATGATGAAATTCATGGAGCAGCAATTATTCCTTATGATAAAAGAGACGCTTTTTATCTTCTTGGAGGAAGTCCAGTGAGACCCTCCACCGGGGCAATGAATTTTATGCATTGGAAAATCATGATGCATTTTAAAGCAATGGATGTGAAAAGCTATGATTTCGTTGGTATTCGAATAAACCCTTCAAAAGATTCAAAATTATACGGTATAAAGAGGTTTAAAATAAGATTTGGTGGTGAAGTGAAAATTGGATTTTTGTGGAAAGCAAACTTAAAACCTTTCCAATGCTTTTTATTTAAGCTTTTGTACTTCTCTAAGAATCGCTCCTTTCCAAAGGATATAATAGAAAGTGTTGAAAAAGTATGAAAAAAATACTTCTTACATTTGATTACGAACTGTTTTTACTTCAATCTGGAAGTATTGAAAATTGTATTATAAAACCTGTTGATCTTCTTCTTAAAACCTTTGACAAAACTAATATTAAAGCAGTTTTCTTTGTGGATATTCTTTTCCTTTTACAGCTTGAGAAAGAAGGATTGAAGAGCGATTATGAATTAGTTGAAAAAAATATTCAATTACTTATTGAAAAAGGTCATCAAGTGGAATTGCACTTACACCCTCATTGGATAGACGCGAAATATAACGCAATCTCTCAGGAATGGAATCTGTCGAAATACGAAAACTATAAACTTCAATCTCTTAATCAAAAGGATTTGAATTCTATATTCGATCAAGGATATAATAAGCTCACTAAAATTTGTCAAACTGTTAATCCTAATTATAAAATTACATCTTTTAGAGCAGGAGGATTATGCATTCAACCATTTAACGTTTTAAAACCATTATTTGAGAAATACAATATAAAAATTGATTCATCTGTTCTTGTTGGTGGCAAAATAGATTCACCCGCTCAATCATATGATTTTACACTAGCTCCAAAAAAAGAGATATATAAATTTGAGGATGAACCTTCTTTAGAGGTTAAAAAAGGTTCATTTACGCAAATACCAATATTCACTTATAAAAAAAATTTAATTGATAAAATTTTAGGAAAAATTCAGAGAAATAACAGCGAGGAATTTAAAATATTTGGAGATGGTAAAGCATTACCTCCCAAATCCAGTCTTAGAGTAAACAAATTATCAAAATTAAAATCTGATTCCTACATTTATTCATTAGATGGCAATTTTAATGATAAATTGCTCTTGAATAAAATTATTTCATCAAATCAACAACTAATTACCATATTATCCCATCCTAAACTACTGTCTCCAAAAAGTGCTGATATGATTAAAAAACTTCATGAAATGGGAAACCAATTTGTTACTATATCAGACTTAAACATCTAACTTTTCAAACTACCTCCTTTTCTTACACTTGCATTTAATTCAAATCCTAAAAGTAAAACAAATGATGTTAATTGAAAATATAGCATCATTATAATAATAGTACCTATTGACCCATAGATTGCATTATATTGACTAAAATTATTTATGTAGTATGCAAAGACTGAACTCGCTAATAACATTAATAAAGTAGCAACGCTAGATCCAACTGAGAAAAATTTCCAATTCTTCCTTTTAGCGGGGCCAAAATAATATAAAGAACTGATTGCTAAATAAAACAGAAACATAGCTATTCCCCACCTGAGTAAATTCACCAATTGCCAAGTGAAAGAATTGTTAAATGACTGTTCAAACATTACTTTTTCAAATAAAGTTTTTGTCAAAGATGTTAAAATTACTGCCGAAACTAAAAGTACTGTTAAAAGCATAACCAAAAAAATAGCAATTAACCGTTTTTTCCACCAGACTCTTCTTTCCCTAAAGAGATGAGTACTGTTAAATTGTATCATTAAATTATCAATCCCATTACTTGCAAAATAAAGTGTTAAAATGATATTAAAAATCAAAAGACCTTCATGCTCGTTATTAATTAAATCATTTAATGATCTCATCACGGGCTCGTTTACAGAAGTAGGTAAAATTTCATTTAAATTGAATAACATTTCATCTAGAACTCCTTGAATTGGTATGTATGGAATTAGAGTAAATAAAAAAAGTAATGCTGGAAAGAGAGCTAGGAAAAAATTAAATGCTAAGCTAGCAGATCGTGTTGAAAGAGACCCTTTTAGTATAGCATCTTTAAAATAATAGGCTACTTCATAAATTGGAACCCCTTCAAATCCTGGAACACTGTTATTTTTCGTGAAATTTATGAAATTCCTTACTCTTCTGAACTCTAATATCCTTGTCTTTACCCTTTTAAACATTAAAATGCTTTCAAACTTAAATCTAAACTTTTAACTTGATGAGTCAAAGCGCCTACTGAAATATAATCAACGCCTGTCTTAGCATAATCTAAAATGGTTTTATCTGTAATTCCTCCTGAGCTTTCTGTTTCATACTTCCCGTCAATAAGGATCAAGGCTTTTTTAGTATTTAAAGGGGTGAAATTATCTAACATAATACGGTGAAAACCTCCAACTGTAAGGGCTTCGTTTAGCTCTTGAAAATCTCTTACTTCGATTTCTATCTTCAAATCTTTATTTGTATTCTTTAAATACTCTTTTGTTTTTGTCAAGGCTTGTCGAATACCCCCAGCATAATCTATATGATTATCTTTAAGCATAATCATATCATACAAACCAAATCTATGATTCATGCCTCCACCAATACGAACAGCTTCTTTTTCAAACACCCTGAAATTTGGCGTCGTTTTTCTAGTATCTAATAACTCAGCTTTGGTATCACATATTATATCCTTTAAAAAAGAAGTATAAGTCGCAATACCACTCATACGCTGCATAATATTAAGAACTAATCTTTCACAAGCTAATATACCTTGAGAACTTCCATATACTTCAAAAACAACATCTCCTTTTTTAACCTTTAAACCATCTTTAATTAAAATTTTAATTTCAAAATCTCCATAATAATTAAAAATATTTTTTGCTATTTCTATTCCAGCTATTACTCCATTTTGCTTAACGATAAGTTTAGCTTTATTCTTAGCATGATTTGGAACACAAGCTAAAGATGAATGATCACCGTCACCTAAATCCTCCTTAAAAGCTAATTCAATAGCACGAATTATTTCGTTATTTTTTTTCATTATTTTCAAATATCGTAGCGAAGTATTTATGTTTTATTTGCCCAAGGCATTTCCTCTAAACCTGTATCAGAAACACCTATAAAATCAGCCAGTCTTGATATTGCATTGGAATCTTTTAAGTTTACAACCAAAAGTTTATCAGGTTTATCCCTAAAATATGATAATACATCTTCATTGTATTTGTTATAAAAGTTTTTTAAACTTTCTTCATCATATGGAGCATGATCTAAACCGCCGTATACCTTCATAAAGTCCCAAATCCATCCTTTGTAAATATAATTCGCATTCATCAATAATTCTTTAGATGGAATATTTCCCCCTCCAAACAACTTAGAATGAAACTTGGAAATAGAATTATACCATACATCTGAAGAATCTCGTATTGTTAAAATAAACTTACTTTCAGGGAAAGCTTTATCAATATGTTTGAATACCTCAGGAAGACTAAAAGGTACATCTTGAAAGAAAACTCCATGCCTACGCACAAAAGAAATGATACTGTCAAGATCATTATTAATGTAATTTTTAAGCAAACGTTCGCCTCTAGCTTGAGGAGCAACATGGAAACCCATTTTATTCATCGCTTGAGCCAAACTAGTTGTTCCTGTTTTGTTACAACCAATACAAAAGATTTTTTCTTTTTTACTTAAAAATCTTGATTTAAGGTAGTTTGAATACCTATTTGATTTCACACTCATAATCAGCTATTATTTTCTTGTATATGGCCTCATATTGCTTAACTCCAGTATCAAGAGAAAAATATTTTTGAGCAACCGATCTAAGTTGACTTTTGGGAATATTAAGCAACTTATCAAAACTTTCAACCAATTCTCTGTAGGATTTCTCTGTAAACTCTTGAGCTACTAACCCAACCTTTTCTTTTTCCACAATCTCATCCGTATCACCAACTCCTGTATTACAAATTAATGGAATCCCCATACCTAGTAACTCAGCCATCTTGGTAGGAGAACTCGCTTTTTTAGAATATAATGGTTTTATGAAAAAGATTGATGCATCGCATATAGATAATAATTGAGGCAATTCTTTTCTCTCAACTCCTTTAATTACAACTTTAGAATCAATTCCTCTTTCCTTTGACAACTGAAGAATATCGTTAGGATTATCTTTCGTTATCCATAAAAATGTAGTTTTGGGATACTTCTCTAAATGAATTTTAAAATAATCTAACATTTCATCAATCATATACCAAGTTCCTGTTGAGCCTAAATAGCATATAACTTTGTTGTCTAAGGAGATTCCTAATTCATATTTCACGGAAATATTTTCATCGATCTCTCGGTAGTTAAAGTAATTTAGATCAGCGCAACAAGGGATAACTGATATCTCATATTTTGCATGCCTCATATAATCCCAGGAAACTATTTCCTTCTTTCCATTATACGTCAAAGAAACTGCAGCATCAGCAGATAAAAAATAAGCTTTCTCTTTAGTCTTAAAAAAATTATAGACTAACTTAAAAACTGGGTTATTCAAGTTCCAAATTCCACCATCAACTCTTTCATCAGCCCAGAATCCTCTCATATCAAACAAAAATTTTGTCTTAAATTTTCGTTTGATATACATTCCTGTCAAGGCAGCAATATAACTTCTACAATGAACAATTTGAAACTCGGATCTTTTATATAATTCGTTTACCTTCTTTTTTAAATTGCTTACATCTCGAATTGTTGAAAAGATAGGAGGGTTTTTAGTGTAAAAAATAAATTCCCAATCTATTCCAGCATTTTTACATATTGAATCAATTGTAACCCTATTTTTTAAAAAATTCTTTTCCTTTTCAGTACTTACTACAGTTATTTTATAATTTAGCTCACTAAGTTTAACTAAATAAGGTAAAACCTGTGATTGACCGAGTGGATCGGTTAAACCATCGTAAGATATAAAAAGTACTCGAATAGGCTCCATCCACAAAAAATGAGTTGATTTCTTTAGAAAACAAAAATAGCCAAAGTATTGTAAAATGTGTGGTATTGCTGGGATAATTGATTCAAACTATTCTTTAACTTCAAATGATTTTCTTGAACAATTTTCTCAATACAATAAATTCAGAGGACCTGATGCATTCGGATTACAATCTGGAAGATTTGACGAAAAAAATTTTTATGGTCTTGCACATCATAGATTAAGTATAATTGATCTTCAAGACTCCGCTAATCAACCAATGTCAAAAGGTTCTTGGCAAATTATTTTTAATGGTGAAATATATAACTTTAGAGAACTTCGAAAGGATTTAATTCAATCTGGATCAAAATTCCATACCAACTCAGACACAGAGGTTATATTAGAATTGCTTCAAAAAAATGAACCCGAGGAAACGTTTAAAAAACTTAACGGGATGTTTGCTATTGCTATTCTTAATAAGGATTCAGGCACTCTATATCTTGCACGCGATAGATGGGGAAAAAAACCACTATATTATTACAGAAACAACAACCATATTTCATTTAGTAGTGACATTCGTAGTTTTAGTCATTTACCTTATAAATTTCACATTAACGAGGATGGGTTGAGATACTATTTTTCTGAATTATCTTTTCCTCAACCACAAACTATTTTTAATGAAATTCTTCAGGTTGATCCTGGTTATTGTATTAAATATCGAAATTCAAAAATAGAATACATAAAGTATATTGATTTATATCAAGAGACTATAAATCACCCGAACTATAAAACAGAAGACCCTCAAAAAAGGGTTAAAAATTTACTCTCTGATGCAATTGAATCAAGATTACAAGCTGATGTCCCTGTTGGAGCATTCCTCAGTGGAGGTATTGACTCAGGATTAATTGTTAGTTTATCGAAACAATTTACTGAAAACCTAAACACTTTCACAGTTGGTTTTGAAGACAGCAAGTTTGACGAAAGACAATTTGCAAATTTGGTGGCAAAAAAATACAATACGCAACATCATGAATTAATTGTTAATTCAAATGATATTGACATTGAAAAACTAATTTTAGAATTTGGGGAGCCTTTTGCTGACTCATCAATGATTCCAAGTTACTTAATCTCTAAAATTGTTTCTAAACACCAAAAAGTAGTTTTATCTGGAGATGGTGGTGATGAATTATTTTGTGGTAACAAAACATATATTCAAGCATACAAGTTTGATAATTTGAAAAATAAGATCAATCAAATAAAATCACTTGTTCCAATCTTAGAAAAGATCCCAATAGCTCAGCTAAAGAAACTTATTTCTTTACAAAACAATCCAAAATTATTCTGCGCTAGAGAGATGAATCGAAATCTTGGTTTTAAAGAAAATGAAATTAGCGCTCTTTTTAATTCCGACATAAATTTTTCATTAATTGAATCATTTGAACAAAAAATTGATGAAACTGATTATAACGAGAACGAACTATTTAAAACAATATATTATGGATGTATCCGTACAAGACTCTTAAATGATTATTTAGTAAAAATTGACAGGGCTTCAATGTTTGCCTCGTTGGAAATAAGATCACCTTTTCTGGAGGACACACTTTTTAACTATATAAAAACACTAAATAAAGAAATATTAATCCCTAATTTAAATCTTAAAGGAATACTCAAAGGTCTTGCCTCTGATTTACTTCCAAATGAAATATTAAACAAACCAAAAACAGGGTTTTCAATTCCCATAGATAATTGGCTAATTACAAATTGGAGAGAAATATTCGAAGAATTAGTTTTGGAAAAAAAACAAAATTTGATTGATTTAAATTATGATTATATACGAAAAATTTGGAATGACCAACTTGATGGAAAATCAAATGGACATAAATTATATGCAGTTTTGGTGTTCCATATTTGGGTGAGAAATTACTTTATTAAATAAATATAAAGTTCAATTAATTTTTTAGTATAAATTTCTAACTTATATCCTCTACTTAAATCTTGTGCATTTTTTGCTAATTCAGAGTACTTCAATTTGTTGTCAAATAACTCAGAAATATCTCTTGCCATTTTTTTGGGATCTCTTTTGGTATAAATTCTACCATTGAAGTCATTTTCAATTAAGTCACGATTTCCTCCCCCATCTGTTGAATAAACTGGTAAACCTGAAGCCATTGCCTCAACTAAAACTAAACCAAAAGCCTCGCTGATAGCTGAATGCACGTATATATTCGCTTTTTTTAGATAATCCTCGGGATTACCTACCTTACCAACAAAATTAACCTGACTTCTTAACCCTAATTGATTTGCATATGCCTCTAGTTCGCCTCGAAGAGGACCATCACCTACAATATTTAAATTAATTGACTTTTTAGTAAAGTCTTTTAATTGACGTACTACCTCTATTAAGAATTTCTGATCTTTATTTGCATTCAAACTGCCAACCGTGATAAGTTCAATCGACGATAAACTTTTGTTTTCTAAAGGTGCATAAAACTTATCCCAATTTATTGCATTTGGAAGCAATGTTTCTTCATTCCTTTTGATATTTAAAGTCTTTTTAATGAAACAACTAGTATCTCTTGAAATTGTTAAAAAATGAGTTGGTTGTATTCTTTTAAGCCTTTTGTACCATAATTTCTCGTAGAACATGGTATAACTTGACTTCCTAAAGAAACTTTCTCTAAATGGAGAGAACACTTTTATATTGTCATGTAAGTGAAAAACCGTTGGCACCTTTAACTTTGTCAATTTCCAAATCAACTCTGCAGAATAAAGGTGTGTATGTACAACATTTGGGTTGAATGATTTAACATATTGCAAAAATCTTTTAAACTCCTCTGTATTATGATTTCGTAATGAGAAATTTTTTAACAGATTAAAAAATGTAATTTTCACATCTTTCAAAGAAAGTTCCATTTTTTTATCAAAAATTATAATCTCAACATGTACCTTATTTTTAAAAAGCGATTCACAAATATCTACACATATCCTTTCTGCACCTCCAATTGCAAGATTTGGAACTAAATGTAATATTTTCAATTTTTCCATTTTGGAAAGTTAGATGTTTTTTGATTTAAAAAACTTTTCTCTTTTCCATATAAGATACCATTAGAAAAAGAAAAATTACAATGCTTTTTAATATAAGTTAAATTAATCTTTGGTTTTGAAAACACTTCTCTAGAATAACATTAAAACTCAAAATTTATCTACAATACTTATAGCACTTGACGAAAATTATAATAATTTAAACTTCAGGTATGTTATTCAATTTATTCAAACAAGCTTTTGATCTATTTTTAATCTTCTTTACTGGAATACCAGCATAAATTGACCATCCTTCCAAATCTTTTAATACTAAACTAAAAGCTCCTGTTACTGAGCCTTCCTTAATTTTAACATTAGGAAATACAACTGAATGAGCTCCAACTTGAGTGAATTTCTCCATAACTACTTTACCGCCAACCACATTTGTTAAGTGATTATCCACCGTAGGATTAATAAGAAACTCTCCAGAAAAATCATCCATAGCTGAAAAAATTGTTGACCTAGGCGATAAACCACTATAATCCATTATCTCAATACCATTTCTAGCATATAATCCACAAAAGGCAGAAATATGGACGTTATTTCCAATTCTTATACTACCCGATAGGATCGTAAAATCATCAATCCTAACATTATTTCCTAGTACGATTTCATTAGGGCTATAAATAGAGCATTTGGTACTAACAAGAACATTTTCTCCAATACTTTTAAATCCTAATTTTGAAAGTTCATTCCTAGAATAAAAACTCATCTCTGAATATTATTTTCTTCTTTTCTTATTAATTTTTTCATGCGAAAAAACATTCTAATATTTTCGGGTATTAATTTAGTTATTTTGCTTAAAATATTTTCTTGGTAACCTAATGTTGTTGAGAAAACTCCAGTTCTTATCATTACAGGATAAGCGAAATTAACATTATCAATAGGATGATCATTCCAACAGTCTGCTATTCTTTTAATTGGTGACTGGTCCTGAATTAGCTGTTTTGCAGTTTTTCTTGAAATAATATAACCAGCTCCAGATCCAACTTTAAATTTTCTAGGTAGTTTATACACAGCTGTTTGTCTATCTAACTGAACTTTTTCTAAATCGGACAATTTTGTTGATTGACTAAGAAAAAAATGAAGCAACAAAACACCCTCAAAACTTACACGATTAATATATTGATCAATTATTTGAAGCTTTTCTTTAAAATCTTTGCTCAATTTTATATCATCTTCACAACATAAAGCATACTCAATATTTTCTTCCACCATCCGTTTATAAATTCTTTCAACGTGTGTTAAAGTAGCTGCAATTGCCCCTTTAGTGACCCAAGATTCTTTTCTCTTGTGATAATCAAAAAATTCATTTGTGACAATTTTCTTTACATCATCATCCTCCCACTTTCTCCCGTCAAAACAATCAATAAACTCAAAGTCTAAGTCAAACTTTTTAAATTGAGTTTTGATCCAATGCCTACGATCGTCAAATCCATTAAGGTTGGTAACAAATATTTTCATCTGCATTCACTTTCAAATATAAAGATTTATCTATGATATTTGTTGTAATTGTGTAATTTCACACAATCAACTATATCTGAATTTTAATAATAAGATTAAATCTAATATTTAACAGCCTTGAATTTTACCTCTGCATTCGATTTATTCTACGCATTGATTTTAATACTTATTCTTCCTACTATTCTTAAAGGAAGAGTTAAAAGTAAAAACCCTGAGCTTTTAAAATATTATAATGCTGGAATCTACACAAAATTAATTGGAACAATATCCTTCTGTAGTATATATGTTTTTTATTATGGAGGAGGGGATACCACGAATTATTTCGTTGGAGTAAAGGCATGCTTAGAGGTCCTGTTAAATAATCCTTTGGATTATTTAAAATTATTTACAGCTGAACAAGGAGTGGAATTAAACTTCATCTTTTATAAAGCAAAAGCGTACCCCCCAATGTACATGCTTAGAGATCCGAGGACAATGGCAGTTATCAAACTTTCCTCTATTTTTGCTATTCCTGGTTTAGGTGGGTTTTATAGTACTAGTATTATTCTTTCTCTATTTTCTTTTTCATGGATTTGGAAATTTTACGTTTTCTTCAGAAAGAGGTATCCAGAAAAAACAAAGGCAATCAATCTCGCTGTTTTGTACTTACCATCTTCCATTTTCTGGGCCTCAGGAATTATGAAGGATACATATACTTTTTGCGCTACCTGTTTTATTGTTTTTGGTATTCATCAAATTTTTATTGCTAGAAAAAAAAGTTTCAGCACTTTTTTTAAGTTAATATTAGCACTTTACATTATAATTACAATGAAGTCCTATATCATGTTTGCTCTACTTCCCGGACTTCTCATCTTTACAAATTTTGAAAGACTCAAAAAAATAAAATCAAAATTTGTAAAAATCATTCTTTTACCCATCACATTTAGTTTCTCAATAATTATTATTAATGCATTATTATTTGATTCTGATGACTTATTTGGAAAATATTCCGCAGATAATCTCTTGGATGAAGCAGCAGTCCAAAACGCCGACCTAAAACGATCAGTTTATGGAGAAAACTCTTTTGATATTGGTACATTTGAACCAACTCTTGATGGTGTTCTTTCTGTTTTTAGACCTGCAATAAATGCTGCCTTATTCAGGCCATACATCACAGAGGTCAGTAATCCTACAATGTTACTTTCAGGACTTGAAAATACGATAACTCTAAGTTTAGCAATATGGGTTTTGTTGATTCAACCCTTTTCATTTTTAAAATCTTTAAGAAATGATTCATTTTTAATTTTTTGTTTACTATTCACCTTGACACTTGCATTTGGAGTAGGTCTGAGTACCGCGAATTTTGGGGCTTTGGTAAGATATAAAATACCATTTCTACCATTTTTTATATTTTTATTATTAAGCAAAATTAAATGGCTAGATAACGAAGTCCAATTGAAAAAAGCTCCACAGAATACAGAGTTCAAAGATGAAGAAGTAAGTGATGAAAATTTTCTAATTAATCAGTCACGAAAATTTTTGTAAACATTCAACATTCCTCTCTCATCAATATAATTATTCATTTCTTCAATTTTATAAAACTTGGAACCTGTACTATCTAACTTACTATTCCATTTAAAACAAGAAGTTAATAACTTACAATAAATCCAAAAGTATAGACTACCGTATGCCTTTTTTACAAATTGCAATTTTGAATAAAAAATTTGCAGGTCCCTTTTATTGTTATTTTCTGAACTTGCTCCTATATGATGATAAACACCTGCTCCAGAGAAAAAAAATGAAGAATATCCGTTTTTCGATAACCTGAAATTTAATTCTTCATCCTCTGAATATAAAAAGAAATCCTCATCAAACTTAAAAGATTTGATAATTTCAGAGTCGATTAAGGCAAACGGAACCCCTAACCACGTTATTTTATGATTAACACTCAAATTCAAATACTTATCTCTACTCCTCAACTTTTTTATCCTAAGCCAATGTTGAAGAATTTTTATTCCAATAGGGTGTTCTTCGATAACCTCCCTTAATCCTGCCCAATAGTAATTACAGGAAGGTTGAAGTTTCCCATTTTTATGTTTAATTTGACAACCAACCAGGCCTACTTTTTGCTTAAGTTCTAATGACTTATAATGATCAAGCGTTAAAGATATGGCGTCTTCATAAAGTTCCACATCTGAATTTAAAAGTAAAGTATATCTCCCTTTAGCAACATCAATACCCTTATTATTGGCTCTACCAAAACCTGCGTTATACTCCATATCAATCCAATTCACATCGAGGAATTCTCTTAATATGGTACTTTTACTATTATCTTCTGAATTATTATCTACAACTATAATTTCAAATGAAACATCTTTAGTAAAATGATAAATACTTCTTATACAATCTAAAAGTAATTTAGGAGTTTTATAGTTTACTATTATAATCGAAACATCCATTTTATATATATTCTTTTGACACTCCATTAAAATTCAAATGAACTCTACCAGAAAATAAATCATTAATTTTCCCAATTGACGTTTCATCTGTTAACCCCATTCTAGGAATACTATAAAGAGCTTCTCGTGAATTAGACAAAATACTTCCTGGATGATTAATGACGGCTGATTTATAGTTATTCTTCTCTAAGAGCTCAATTAAATCTATTGAATAATCATCTTTTGAACCATAAGGATAAGCAAAATGCTTTATTGTCTCTCCTATTTTATCTTTCAATTCTTGTGTTCCTTTATTAATTTCATGTTTACAAACAGCATTAGATTGATTCTTTAAACTTATATGATGAATTGTATGTCCACCAATTGTAATTAATGGGTCTTCAGATAATCTTTTAACTTCATCCCAAGTTAAATTGAAAGATCTATTCATTTGTTTGAGATCTTTTATTTTACAAATTTTTAAAGCAAAATTTAATTGAGTGCCATAATCTGATTTCCTCAATAATTCTCTTACTTCATTGTATGCAATAAATTTTTCTGAATCTGAAAAAGTCTTCTTGTAAGTGATCCCGATCTCTTTCAAATCGATAGTATTATTTTTTTTTATGTAATCCTCTAAAAAATACCACCAATAAACAGCATGATTGTTAGGAAAACAATTTGAAACATATATGGTGCATGGCACATTTAATTTTTTAAAAATTGGTAATCCGTTATACAAATTATCTTTATAACCATCGTCCATTGTAAAAGCAATAAACTTTTTCCCTTTTTTTGTCTTTATTCGCTGACACACTTCATCCATTGAAACAATATCAAATCCTTTTTTTCTAAAAAATTTAATCCATTCCTCTAAACTCTCAGGAGATATCGCTAAACTCTTATTCCAATCAAATCCCCTCTTTTCTTGTGGAAGAACCCTATGCAACATGAAAACAAAACCTCTTCCCTTTAAAAAGAATTTAGCGAAGAATGGTATCTTGTAACAAAGTTTTATAACGAGTTTATTAAACATCAAAATGTATCGTTATCAGCCAAAATAAAACTCAAGTTCGATATATCAAACTTTTGATCAAAAGAGATTCCACAAGCCGGATATTCATTTTCTAGCTTGGTTAAAGAGTTCTTCAGCATTTCATGGAAGGTTGTGCCAGGAGAGGTTTGAAATCTGTAATGAGGTACACCGAGTTTAAAACAGAGTTTTCTCAATCCCATTTTTACTTTTTCAAAATCTTGAGTACTACATTCGCTAATATCACCAATTAATAAATACATTGGAGTAAGCTTAACCCATAAATAAACTCCGTTAATTAATAATATATATTTTTTCGGATTAACCTTGTAAGAAAAATAGGATGCATCGCGCTCTATTGAAAAGAAATTGTTAGATAATAATATTGAGGTAAAGTTTGTTTTTTGAACTGAGTTCAACCTTAATAGAGTATTTTGATAATTTAAGAAAAAATCATTTTTAAGTTTAAATAACTTTTGTAATCTAATGAATGGCAAACATTTTACCTTAAAGTGAAAGGCCTCAATACTATGTGTATGAGTCCATCCCAACTTTTTAGTGAACGTAGGTAGTGAAAATATATTCGGAAATCCAAATATAGCTTTTATTTTGTGTTCTTTACAGAGCTCATTAGTCAACTCAGCTAGCTTAATAAAAAGTTTCTTTCTTCGGTGTAAGGGGTCAACCATAGTATCTCCGGATTGAGCTACTAAAAACCTTTGATCATTTTTCACACAATAACAGGGAAATACTCCATAAAATGCAGCTGCATCTCCATTTGAATGAATTGCTAAAAAACCAAAATTCTTTAATCCACAAATTATAGAAGTATCAAATTTTTTTTTCAAAAAATCTTCATCTATTTCTTTTCCAAATGCTTTTTTATATAAAGGGACTAATAATCCAAAATTTGAATCTGATAATCTAGTAAACTTAAATTCTTTCATTACTGAATATGGTATCCACCGTCAATAAAGTGAGTAGTTCCTGTAATCCATTTAGATTTATTACTCACTAAAAAAGCTACCAGATAAGCTATATCTTCCACCTCCCCAAATCCCAAAGGATGCATGTTTTCAATTTCTTGAACTGCTTCCGAAGAAATTTTTTCAAATAAATCAATCGTTAGTGGTGTTTTAACTATTCCTGGAGCTATACTATTTACTCTGATTTTTTTTGGTGCCAACTCTAAAGCAAATGACTTTACCAACCCTTCAACTGATGCTTTACTTGATGAGTACGCTATTTTACCTTTTTGTCCAAGACTTCCCATAACAGAGCTTGTCCAAACTATACTGCCTCCTTTTTGAGAAAAAATAGATTTATTTACCAACTCTTTAGCTAATTGAAAAGGAGCGGTAATATTTAATCTATTCAAAAGATCAAAATCTTTTTGTTTTAAAAGTTTATATGGCTTAGTAATATCCATACCTGCACAATGAACCATACCGGTATATAGGCCACTTTTATCAACACTTAATTTTAAAAAAGACTTAGCTGAAAATGAATCTGCAAGATTCAATACGAATACCTCAGCATAATCTGGTTTAGTCAAATTTTCTTTTAATTCATTTAACTTTTCCTCATTTCTACCACATATAACAGTGAATGCACCAAGAGAATTTAGCAACTGAGCCACTTCCATCCCAATACCTGAAGTTGATCCTGTGATTAAATATTTTTCACCTGAAAGGTCTATCACTTTACTTAAAATTATCGTCCCCTATGGCTTGAACGAGATCACCTAACGTCTCAAATTTTGAAAAATCTTCAGCCTTAATATCTAAACCTAATTCATCTTTCACATATGATATAATTGTGATATGTGCTAAAGAGTCTATTTCTAATACATCCTCAATTAATGTATTGGCATTGGACTCTAATTCACCTTCTAACTCTAGTAAATCTTCTAATTCTGAAAAAAACGAATCTTTTGTCATAACTAATTCTAAATTGTAATTAATGTTGAACCCCACGAATATCCTACTCCAAACCCACACAAAAGTAAACAATCGCCGGACTTTATCAAACCTCTTTTCAATGAATCGTCAATTGCAATTGGAATGGTATTAGAAACAGTATTTCCAATCGACTCAACATTTATATAAAATTTTTCATCTGAAACATTTACTTTTTTTCTTAACTTTTTTAGCATGTAAGCGTTGGCTTGATGGAAAATAACGTAATCGATATCCTCCATTGATTTCCCGTTTTTATCCAAACAAGATTGAACGGTTATTGGAACATTTTCAAGAGTAAATTTGAACACTTCTGGACCATTCATAAAAAAAAGATTATCCCTTTCGAAATTCTGTTCAAAATTTGATTTTCCAGCACCCCCTTTAACTATTAAGTTTTCAGCACCTTCTCCATCTGTTCCTAAATCGAACAATCCAATTTTTTTCACATCTTTATCTTCAATAATTGTAGCAGTCGCAGCGTCACCAAAAATCGACCTATTCGACCAATCCTCTTTGTGAAGATGCTTTGAATATGTTTCTGAAGTAACGAAAAGCACCTTGGTAGCAACCCCCGATTGCAAAAACGATTTAGCCATTGCAAGACCATAAATATATCCAGAGCAACCCAAATTAAAATCAAATGCCCCACACGTTTTTCTTAATCCTATTTCATTCTGTAAAACACAGGCGGTTGAAGGCAAAAAGTATTCGGGAGTTTGGGTACAATAGAGTAAAAAATCAATTTGATCAAGATCCTCTGCTGATATTTTTGAACACACCTTTTTAGCTAAATCTAACGCTGTTTCATTCTTAGCTACAATGCGTCTTTTCTTAATTCCAAGCTTTTTTTCTAATCTGTTAATATCAACATCACTAAACTCATCTTCCAAATTAGAATTAGAAAGAATATTCTCTGGATATTCTACAAAAAATTTCATTCTTTAAATTTTGTATAAATTTAAGGCCATATTGCCTTATGTATGCTAAAAAGATGGAAAAAACCTTGGATAAGTGATGTTCAATTTGACGAACTTATCCAAAGAGCATTAAAAATTCTTACTAAAAGCAATGTTATTGTTTTTACTTATCAAGCCACTGGAGCCAATTGGCAGGGTGTACAAACTGCCACAAAAGCAATGTATCCAGAAAATTTCCTCGTCCTACCGCAATCATATAGTAATAGTCTTTTAAGTGAAACACAAAGAAAAAAATTCACCGAAATTTTAATTGAAAACAAATTAGATCTAATAATATTTTCTGGTCTTCCCGATTATAGTTTTAATTGGTTAAAAGAATTTCATAGGGCAAACATTAATACAGGAATTATTTTCCATGGAGGTGTAGCTGAATTTAATGGCAATAAGTCAAAACAAGAAAATTTTAGTAAAATTATTGAGTACTCAAAAAAGAATATTATAAATCGCATTGGTGTTGTTAAAAAAGGATTAGACGAGTGGCTTAAAAAAGCAACAAATAAAGAAATATTTAGGGTAATCCCTCCACTTAGCCTTCCTTCAAAATTAAATCCCTTAAAAAGGGATAATACTCAAATTCATATTGGAATTTTTGGCAACTCTACCTATAATAAAAATAGACATACCCAAGTTTTTGCAGCATCCCTAATTAAAAACTCAGTCATTCACATTTTGGAGCCTAATGAATTTGATTACATACTTCCAAAAGATCGAATTAAAACATATTCAGGACTTTCTAGAAAACAATTCATTGAATTACTTGGAAGTATGCATTTAAATCTATATTGCTCATTCTCAGAAAGCTGGGGACAGGTTATTATAGAGAGTCTATCATTAAATGTACCTTGTTTATATTCCTGCAATTCTGATATTTCAGATATTATTGAATCAGTTACGTATGTAATCCAAGACTATGATAATGTTATGGCGCTAACAAATAAGATAAAAGAGGTAATTAATCAAAATTTAAACACCGACTTTGATCTTGAAAAATTCAACAAAAAGGTTAATGAATATAATGATAAAATGATAAAAATTTAATCTTTTTATTTCCCCAAAATACGTCTTATTCTATTTCCTAGTTTTACCTCAAATTTATTCTCAGTTTTTAATAACTTAAAAAACATATTAGAATAATTCTCAAATAAGGATAAATGGTGTTTTTCAAAAACATATTTCATAATTAATTCCCTATTATCCTTTGCTTCTTTATTCGTTCTTGAATCCTCTAATACTCGATACTTGAAAAGTGGACTTTCTAAATGTTTAAATCTAATATTATTAATTATTAATCTGACACTTAGCTCCCAGTCTTCCAAACCTAAACGAGAAAGTGATTCATCAAAACCACCAATACTTTCAAAAGTTGACTTTTTAATAAAAAAACAATTATCAATGACACTATTAATAAAAATTTCTTCTAAACCTTTTAGTTTTTGTGATTTAACTCCTGTTTCACAACCAAATAGCTCAGCGTCTCCGAATACCCATTCAAAATCTTCAGTGTCAATCGCATAAACAGCTTCTTTAATATACGGTGATAACAACATGTTATCAGAATCAAGAAAGCCTAGAATACTTCCTCTAGCCATAGAAACACCATAGTTTTTAGCAACACATGGCCCTCCATTACTAATAGTGTACTTCCGCACCTTGGAGTGCTCTAGAGCATTAAAGACTTCAATACTTTGCTTATCAACAGAACTATCATTTACGAGAATAATTTCATAATCATCAAATCCCTGATTATGAACTGAATTTAAAGCTTGATTAATATACTCACCATGATTAAAATATGGTATTATTATACTAACCTTTGGTTTCATTTGAATCTATTTATGAGTAAATGTTGCCTGAGAATTTGTTTCAAAAGCTTGAAAAGCGCTATTTAAAGGATAACCTGTACAAATACCTTTAATTTTTAAGCCAAAATCCTTTTTAGGGTTAACTAACTTATCTTGGTAATATGATAAACTAATTTTTGGTTTAATAAGCTCACTAATCGCAATGTTTAATAGACTCATGTCCTTATGAACATCAGAATCGGTAAGTAAAGTAAGTGAAATAATTCTTTGGATAATTGGTAAAACTGTTTTCACTTCTCCTCCTAATATACCAGCATTAAATAGGATTTGATTTAAAACAATAGGGTTGACCTTATAATTAGATTCTTCAATAAAGTTATTCATCTCATCCAAAATCCATTGTGAATCTCCTACTCTATTGGCTTGATCTCGACCTACATATAGTAAATCTTTATTTCGATGTCTTTCAAAAGGATTACTATTAACGGTAATATCATTCGCATCTGTTATAAAAACATTTCTAATGGTACTATTTTTTAGTATCAAGAAATAAGCCATCCACCTTTCCTCAAAGATTGAATATCTACCAGGCTTATATTTTATAAAAAGTATTTTTTCAGTTTCATATTTTGAAATAAATTCCTCTGTTAATCCATCATGAACAATGATACCATTTAAACCTAAGCTTCTTACACTATTGTACCACGGAGCAATATAATTTATATCAGGATTTTTTCTTACAAAACCTTTTATAGGGTCTTTCAAGTTTGTAAAATAACAAGTAATTAGACACTCTTTAAAATCAATGTTTTTATATTTAATTTCACGATCAACCTTTAAATTCAAAGGTTTGTTTCTTTTTGGTCTGAAGTACCTATCTAATAAAACTTTAATGATAAAATTTAGTCTACCAAAAGTTCGTTCCTTTAAACTATAATCGTAGCTAATTATTTTGAGCTCTTTAGAAACTTTAGGCATTTTAATAATTCGTTATAATTTATTTTCTACTACCAATCACTTTCATTGTAGTAGTGCGACCATACTTCCTCTGTTGAGGACTTTATGTACGCAATCTCTTCATTCGTTAAAAGCTTTTTCCACTTATCTATATTACTTCGAGAGTCTCTAACTAAATCAGTCTCCTCGCCTTTCCTTGCAGTTGTAGAGGCGATTATGTGATTTTTAACATTTTCAGTAATAGGTAAATCAATATAATTTAAAATTCTCTCAAATTCCTGCAACGGATTTAGTGATAGATTCTCATTTGTTACATAAAGCCAATGTGGATGAGCCTTCATAAATTCAAGATTAGTGTAGTAGACACATTTCCATTGCAAGGCGCCTTGTTGAACAATTGATTTTTCTGACTTTGCAAACTCTTCAATTTCTGACTTCAATGGCAAAAGATATTTTTCCATTAAAATTGGTTGCTTCAACATTTGCTCAAACTCATATCCCCACTGTTTTTGCTTTAAACTAGCAACAACTGATGCTGGATGTCGAATAGTAACAATAATTTTATCAGTAACATTCTTAGACAACCAATCTAAGGCAAAAAAAGCAATCGGATCCTTTAAAATTGTAGTTTTCTTTCTTCGTTCTCTATATCTCCAAAATGAATCACGAAAATCATTCAAATTAGATACACCATTTAGCTCCTTCCTTATGTATTTATTATCAATGGAATAAAAAGAATCCAAATAGGCTTTTACTTCACGAAGGTGGTTTTTACTTTGCTCATTAAATACACCTTCCATCCAATACTTGAATGGATTATTGGGACGATCTATACCAATATTAAATGGTTCATGAACATAATTAGTATTCTTGTGTACTTCTAAAACTCTACCAATCCAAGTGGAGCCTGACCTTGGTGAACCTGAAATAATTACTGGTTTTTTATCTTTTAAAAACATTATTTATAAAGATCAAAATGTCTAAATATATTAATTCTCATCCGTGAATACCCATGCCTTATTATAAAAATCTCCTAATTGACTGCAATAAAAAGAATTATTAGAAACACTATCTGAAGGGAGTGGCTGATAAAATATAGAATATGGAATATTCTGAATTTTAGGAACTAGACAAACTTCACTCTGGCAATTTTCAATTAAGTCATATCTGCGTTCCATTTGAAATTTATATGCATTCATCCTACCATTTTTCGCATCTCCAATCAATAACCCTAGATTCGAAACACGCACAAAAGGAAGAACAATCATTGAGAATGATAAAGTTAAAAACAACGGTTGTAATTTAATATTAAATTTTAAGAGTCTAAGTGAGAAAACAAAAAGTATTACAATGACAAAGTCAAAAATATTTAAAAAATTTTCTACTCTAGGAGCAACTCTATTACCTATTTTGTAAAAATAAATAAATTGAAATACTAAATGATTACAGATAACTAGTAATGATAAAAGAACCGGGCTAGAATTTATTTGTTTATGTATGTTAAAGGTCAACCTTGCAATATATAATATAATACCAAATGCCAATAGTGTAATGAATTGGCCATCCAATAAAAACCTCATCAAATGTTCAAAAGCAGTTTTCATAGAAAGAAAGAAATCTTCAGTTATAACTGCAGAATATTCTTCAGATTTAATACTTGTACCAGGAGCCTTCAAATTAATTAACAAAGAAAAAGCCATAATACTAGATAAACCAATAATAGCCTTATAATTGGATCTTAACTTTCTAAGCTCCAGAACTAATATTAGTGGAACAAATAAGAAGACCACCATTTCAAAAGCTAGGACACTTAAGAACGAAGTGAAAAATATTACAAGCCATTTAAACTTATACTCACCAAAATAAAATATGATAGCTATTAATGCTAAAATAAATGATAGTTGATATACTAAAACTCCAGTTAACCAAAAAAACTGAGTAGCAAGTTGTTTTGAATTTGCTACGAGGAATAAGTTTATCAAAATTGATAAGCTAATAGAGAGAAAAGCTCTAGAATCTGTCAACTTATAAAAAAGCTTGAAATATAAATAAGAGCTACCTAGAATAAATAAAACTAAAACAAAACCATAGTGACCATAAAAAACACTATTATTTAAAAGTAATGTAGAAAAAAAAGTAGAAAGCACACGACCATTAACTCGTTCATAAAATATAAATTGAACATCTACAAATCCCCCAAATTCTTTAAAAGCGGATGGCCATGAATAATCATCTAATAAAGGAACAGAGTTCAAAGCACCATAAAGAAGAGCAAAGGTTATTCCAGCACCGAAAAAAGAAAACATCAAATTATAAAGTCTTTTATAACTCAGTATTTTTATCATAATTAGGTTTATGAAATTCATCAATAATATAACTCGGTCTACCCTTAACTTCAAAAAAGATCTTACCTATATAAACCCCTAATAATCCGATGGACAGAAGCTGAAAACCACTTAGAACTAAAATACTCATCATCATAGATGTCCAACCTTCTACATTTTTTGACGTGAATAAATATCCATACAAAACATATAAGCAATATAAAAAACTTAAACAAGACACAATAGCACCTAAATAAACCGCAAACTTTAGGGGTAAGGTACTAAAGGATGTCAAGCCCTCAACAGCAAATCGAATCATCTTTTTCATAGAGTACTTACTCGAACCTGCGAACCTTTTTTCGGGTTTATATGAAACAGCAACTTGAGAGTACCCAACCCATGACACCATACCTCTCATAAACAAATGATACTCCTTAATATTTTGTTTGAAAAGTGTAACTACTTTTTTATCAATTAATCTAAAATCAGCAGAACCTTCTTCCAACTCTATCCCCCCTAACAAATTCAAAATTTTATAAAATAACTTTGATGTCTTTCTTTTAATAAATCCCAAGTTTTTATCCTCCTGCCGTATTGTATAAACTATATCAATTCCACTTTCCCAATATTCAACTAACTTGGAAATAAGTTCTGGAGGGTGCTGCAAATCAGCATCCAAAGTAACCAAACAATCACCTGTACAAGAATCTAAACCAGCTTTTAGTGCATATTGATGACCAAAATTCCTTGATAAGGATATAAACCCAACCCATGAATAAGTAAGTGAGGCGTTTTTAAGCTCTTGATATGTATTATCCGAAGAACCATCATTGACGAAAATAACTTCATATTCGTATGAGTCAATCATCGTATTTTGAATACGTTCCAAGAAAGCCTTTATATTTCCCTCTTCATTGTATGCAGGTATTACTATTGAGACTTTCTTCACCAGAATTTACTTTTTAATAACTTGGTGCAAATATAAACTTTCATATTACAATTTCATAGATAAAAACTGAACTGATAATATGTTTTATATTCATACTATTCCTATTTTTACTTTCCTGCCTTTGAAATAAAATAGTCCTCCAATTTCTTAATATTACTTTCTATATTTCGTTCTTTGAAACTGTGATCAAATTGCTCTTTTGAGCAATCAATAAGTGACAAATCATCTTTTAAAAAGTGGTTAACTTTCTCTGACAAAGCGTTAATTTCATTTGTGCAAAAGAATGCTTCGTTATCTGTGAAAAAATCCTGTGGAATCATTTCAAAAAATACTTGTGGTATTCCTGCGGAACTTAATTGAAATGATGCAAAACCGCCAGGTATTTTGTGATACGAATGCATCAAAACTAAATTAATACCATCATTGATAGCAGACTTAACTATATCTTCTGAATGCCCCTTAAACTTAACCTTATCACCCAGATTCAGTATTTCAATATGACGATCTAAACCTACCTCATTAGAATCTCCATTTCCATAAATCCATAATTCTACTGAGGGATTTGATTTTAAAATATTTTGAAAACTATATAAAAAAGGCTCAATAGGCTTGCCAGAGGTTAGCCTTGTGAAAATTGCGATTCTAGATTGATTCTTTGACGTTTCTAACCATTGATTTTTCCAATCGGCAGATATTGAAAAAGGAAAATAAAAATAATTATAGTCATCAAATTCCGCAAGCTCAAAATCGATTTGATCCGATGTAAATGAGCTTACGAAATTATATTTAATTGATTTATCGTAAAATATATAATTATCCGCATTTTGCAGCCTACTATTATGAAGAGAAATAAAAAACCTCTCTGTATCGAATTTCATGTAATTCATAAATCTATTCCAACAATATTCACCTTGAAACAATACGATATCAAATGAATCAAAATAATCATTTAATCCCCTAACATTAAGAACATTGCTAGATTTTACAATTCTCCGTTTCTCCTCATAAAACTCACTTAAAAATCTTATCTGAGTACCAAGTTTCTTATGATGTTTATAATAATAATCAGGCCAATCTGGATTGGTTGATAAATCTCTAAACGACAAAATTTCGTTATTAAATTTAGACTTATCTATATTTGAGTCTAATTCATAATTGTATCTCTGGCAACCTGCCTGCCAAAATTCAGTTACGACAAGTAAAAGTTTTATTTTTTCCATAATTAAAGCTTATTTACGTTACTCCAAAATCTCACCTCGAAAAAAATTCGAGTTGTATCGTTTTGAAAATTATGCCCTCCACCATGAATCGTATTTAGTAAGAATATTCTTTGCTCACCTAAATAAGTTTCTCCCCGAAATATTAAATCAATTGTTTCGGCTCCCATGTTATAATTTACTCTCACGGATTTCATATGACTGTATAGTGTATTTATAAAAGGGTTTATTCTTAAAAAGTGTGTCTAAGGTAACTTTAATTTCGGAATTAAAAACTGACTTAAAACAGTTAATATTACTATTTCGTTTTATATATTCCGAGCACTAGTGATTAAAGAAAAAACATTGTTATTTCTTTAACAACATTTATATGCAAGCCCAATCATATCTATGTTCTGGAACTTATAAAAGTTTAAAAGATCATCTACTAACTTCAATTCATCTGGAACATAACCCCATATAAAAGTCTTACAAAGTTATCATTTACTCGAGAACCAATTGGTGATTAAACATTTTTTCTTACAAAACACCTCAGACTAAAGGATAATAAGAGAAAATTCTAATTGATTACAAACTTCCCTCTACAGTCTTATTAATATGATTTCTTGAATGTAATTGATCTGACGATTATTGATTTTAAAAGTAAAACTTACTTGTAATAAATACGCTCTAACTATTTGCTGTATCAATTTACAGAAAAACATCTGAGTAACCATTAGGATAATTCGGTGCAGAATCGAACCCCTTTTATAAAATAATAATAAATCTGTCTCTCAGTATACTGATACATTCGACATCAGCCCAAGATTTTATGAACTTATTACTTTTCCTTTTAATGTATAAATAAGACTTAAAATTTAACTTTTGAAAAAGTTTATCGTCTTTGAAATAATGTATTCAATTTCGTCTTCTTGCAAAGAAAAAAACAATGGTAACCTAACTAAAGTTTCCGTATACCTATCGGATTCTGGCAGTTCTCGACTTCCATGCTTATCTTCATAGTAAGGGGATCGATGCAGGCTTAAATAATGAAAAACAGGGTTAACCCCATTTTCCCTCATATGACTCAAATAATGATTTCTCTCCTCAACATTTTTAAGAATCATATAAAATAAATGTGCATTGTTTGAACAATCTCTAGGTAATTTAGGCAGTTGAATCAAGCCTTGATCTTCGAGGTGTTTTAAGTCCGAATAATATTTATTCCAAATAATCTTTCTTTTTGATTGAATTTCCTCAATTTTTTCTAACTGAGCATATAAAAAAGCCGCAATGACATCGGATGGCAAAAAACTAGAACCTATATCCATCCAACCATACTTATTAACCTCTCCTCGATAAAACTGACTTCGATTTGTTCCTTTTTCTCGGATTATTTCTGCTCTTTCAATAAACCTTTCATCGTTTATAACTAACATACCTCCCTCTCCACAAATAATATTTTTCGTTTCATGAAATGAAAATGTAGACATATGCCCGAAACTACCAAGGGGCTTTCCCTTATAGCAAGCATCAATAGCTTGAGCCGCATCTTCCACAACAAAAAGATTATGCTTGTTAGCAATTGACATTATTTTATCCATATCGCATGCCATTCCGGAATAATGGACAGGTACAATGGCTTTTGTCCTACTCGTAATTACATCTTCAAGTAAATTAACATCCATATTTGGATGATCCTTCATAGAATCTATAAATATAATTTTAGCGCCTCTAAGTACAAAAGCATTTGCTGTTGACACAAAAGTATATGAAGGCATAATAACCTCATCACCCTTTTGAATATTCAACAAAATTGCTGCCATTTCCAATGCATCTGTGCAGCTAGTTGTAAGTAAAGCCTTCTTAAAACCATATCTATTTTCAAAAAACTCATGACATAATTTAGTGTAGTTGCCATCTCCACAAATCTTTTGAGACAACACAGCTTTTTCAATATATTTTGTCTCTTTACCAGTTAGAAATGGCTTATTAAAAGGAATTTCCATAATCGATAAAACAAATTTAACTATTTTGACGATAATTCATCGAACACCTTTTTCAAAACTGAATTATCAATGTTAATTAATGGATTTGTTTGGATTTCATTTAATTGATGAACATTCTTCATTTCTATTTTCATTTGAAGAACGCCTGATAAAAGGGCAAGAGCACCTGTTCTAAATACACTATTATAAACATTTTCTTGACCATTATATGGGAAAACCGATTGGCTAAGAATAGGCCCTCCATCTAAATCAGTTGTGACAACATGACAAGTCGAACCTAAAAATCTACATCTCTCTTTAATAGCGTTATCTACTGTTTTCATCCCTATAGACCCTGCAAATGCAGGTAAAATAGAATAATGAACATTTAAAATTTGTCCATCAAAGGCGTCTAATACTCTTTTTGAAATAACTTTATGAACATTTGTTACAATTAAGTCTGGATTCAACGAATTAATCAACTTGATTAATTTAAAATCCTCTCTTTCTGTTCTATCAAAGGAATGCAGACATGAAAACATGGATTCTCTTTTTGCATATTCCAAAGCTCCACAGTCTCGATCAGCTATAATTCCAATAATTTCTATCCCCTTTAATTCAGTACCTATTCCATCTAATTTTGAAACTAAATGAAGAAACTTCATGTTTCCACCATTACCCGAACAAAAAAAAAGTACTTTCATTTTATATAGTAAATAGGCCTTTAGACAATTCAACATTGTTGAAAATCATATCTAATATCGAAACCCCATGTTGAAAGTTGTTATGAACTGAAGGATATTCTGGATAGCCAATGTATTTCTTCCATTCCACACTAATATCTTCTTGAACAAACAAGGATTCATTTAGATACGATTTAGCAGACGGTCCAGATAAATATATTTTACCACCCACCTTTTTAATCGCCTCTATTAAACGTTCATTCTTATCACCAACTAATTCTAATTCTCTAGAATCAATAATTTCTGTATCAATCCCTAAAATCTCATTTATTGACTTTATAAAGGACAAGTTAATTTCACTTAAAAAATCTGTTTTACAATCTAAATACAATGACTCGAAACGATCCTTAAATCCCTTAAAATTTGGTGCTTTTCCATAATTTGCTATTATTGAATTCCAATGCTTTTTATTCCACTTTGGAAATGAAACTTTGGTTTCAAAAATCTTCTGGTCTAAACTCTGAACTCTGACAGGAATTGTTAACCACTGCAAACCATTTTTTGTATTTATTTGATTTCTATTTCTCCAATCGTTTTTAGTATACTGAACTTCATCATAAATAATAAAGGTATCAACTGAATTAATTATGTCAAAATAACCTTTCCATGGAATATAATTAGATTGAAGAATAGCTACCTTTTTCATTAATTCACTTTCCAGTTTAATTGAGGCCTTATTAAGCCGTTAACTTTACCTAAATAGTTATAGTCTCTATTATCTTCAATTATTTCAAATGAAACAACTTCATTTAATGACATTAAATTTCTTCTAGACTCGTTAGAAATATATATATTCAAATAGTAAACACCTGTATTTAAAAAGTTCTTTGGAATTGTGCATGTTGCCTCAACATAACCATCTGTATTTCTTTCAGCAAACAATCCACTCCCAAATACAATCACCTCTTGGCTAGAAACTAAATCAAAGGCAATATTTAAACCACTCAATCCATCATTATGAAGCTTAATTTTAAATTTAATTTCAAAATCTTCGCTAATATTCGGCACCTTTGGATATACGGTTAAGGTCTCAAATTTTATTTGATCATTCTCAAACTTTGGATCTATAACATTTATTTCTGGAGTTAAATTTTCCGAGGCTTTTTCTAAGTATAAATCAACTATATTATTGGCAGTATCTTGAGCTTTAACAGTTCCATTCTCAATTAAAATTCCAGTTTTACATAAACTTTTAACAGCTACCATGTTATGGCTGACAAATAAAACCGTTCTTCCGCTATTCTTAGAAATATCTTTCATTTTCCCAATCGCCTTCGACTGGAAATCAGCATCCCCCACAGCTAAAACTTCGTCGACAACAAGGATTTCTGGCTCTAAAAATGCAGCAACAGCAAATCCCAATCTTACTCTCATTCCAGATGAGAACCTTTTAATTGGGGTGTCTATGTACATAGCACAACCAGAGAAATCAACAATATCATGAAACTTTGATGTTATTTCTTTTTTGGTCATGCCTAAAATTGCTCCATTCAGATAAATGTTTTCTCGAGCGGTCATTTCTGGATGCATACCAGTACCAACTTCTAATAAGGAAGCAATTCTTCCTTTAGTAGTAATCGTCCCTTCAGTTGGAGAAGTAATTTTAGAAAGCACTTTTAACAAAGTAGACTTTCCCGCACCATTTCTTCCAACAATACCTAACACATCTCCTTGATTAACAGTGAAATTTATGTCTCTCAACGCCCAAACAAAATCAGACTTTGCCTTTTGAGTTCTATCATTGGTTAATGCAACCTTGGAATAAGGATCTTCTTTACCTCTTATTTTAGCCCAAAATCGGTTTAAGTCTTGAGTCAAACTTCCCGTTCCCACCTCACCAAGACGATACATTTTGGATAAATTCTCAACTTTAATCTGCCAACTCATACTGTATCCATAAATGATTTTTCAACCTTATTAAATATAACTGTACCAACAATCATCACAACAATTGCAAAAATCGCACTAAAAGTTAAACCAGCTAGATCTAAAGTGCCTTTTCCAAAAAAGGCATATTTGAAACTTTCAATAATTGGTGTTATTGGATTAAAATATGCAAGCCAATAATATTCACCGAGTTTGTTTTTGATTAATGAAAAAGGATAAATTATTGGCGTAGTGTACATCACTAACTGAACACCAAAAGCAATTAAAAATCTTAAATCTTTGTATTTAGTGGTGAGCGACGATATGACCATTCCCAATCCAATTCCCATCAAGGCCGTTAATAAAATAAGAATCGGAACCATAGTTAAAACCCAGTTAAAATGTACGTTTGTACCTGTTAAGTAATAATAACAATAGGCCACAATAAATAATATAAATTGAACAGTAAATTTTAGTAGGTTTGAAACCACTATTGACAGTGGTGCGATCATTCTTGGGAAGTATACTTTTCCAAACAATTCAGTATTTGTCACAAACACATTTGACGTTTTAAGAAAGCATTCCGAAAAATACCCCCAACAAGTTATTCCTGCTAGGTAAAACAAAAACTTTGGAATTCCATCAGTACCTATTCCAGCAATACCTCCAAAAATAACCGTGTAAATGAAAGTAGTTAAAATTGGCTGTATAACAAACCAAGTTGGCCCTAGAACTGTTTGCTTATAAACAGAAATAAAATCTCTCTTAACAAACAAAGTTAAAAGGTCCCTATACTGCCAAATTTCCTTAAAATTTATGCTAAACAATCCTCTTTTTGAGGATATAATATTAATTGAATTTTTGGACATTCGAATTAATTTACAACAAATCTAAAATAAATAAGCCAAAGACTAATAGTACTTTCAGTTTTAATAATTTTGAACTCATTTAAAGCAACAAAAATATAGTAATCCGACATATTTAAGTGTGAATCACGTGAATAATTATTTCCTTTTCTGGTTTTGATTATTCTAATTTGTTACAGTGTACATAGAAAAGTTCACTAAATATACTAAACTGAAAAATTCAAGACATTATATCGTTAATTCACTTTGATAATATAAAACAGAAACATAGACTGGTAAAGTATTTCTTTAAGGCTATATCAAATTACTCAAGATTTGTTTTTTGAATTATATTTGAACTTTAAAATTATTAAAAAGCATGTTTAAAAATAAAACAATTGCGGTTGTTGTCCCTAGTTACAATGAAGAACAACAAATAGGAATGGTAATCGAAACAATGCCGGACTTTGTTGATCGAATTGTTATTGTAAATGATTGCTCTAAAGACAATATGAATGATGTTGTAAAAAGTTATTGGAATAAACCAGAAAATGACTCTAATATAAATCTTAAAGATTTAACAAATCAAGAATTTCAAACAGACGTATACAACTACAAACATGCAGACCTATTAGTTCATAATCAAAATATTGAAGAAAAAAATTTTTTCACCCCACACAAAATATCCAATAGCAACCCAAATAATGACCGTATAATACTTATAGATCATCTCAAAAATGGAGGCGTTGGAGCAGCTATTGCTACCGGATATAAGTGGTGTAAAGATAGAGGTATTGATTGCACTGCCGTTATGGCCGGTGACGGGCAAATGGATCCTGAGGAATTAGAAGGGCTTTGCCAACCTGTTATAGAAGAAGGGGTTGATTACGTTAAAGGAAACAGACTAAAGCATCCAAGTGCTTGGATTGCTATTCCAAAGGTTCGATTTTTCGGAAATAGCGCCTTATCTATCATGAATAAGTTGGCTTCAGGTTACTGGAGAATTTCAGATACGCAGACAGGTTACACTGCAATTTCTTCAAAAGCATTAAACTCTGTTAGGTTATATAAAATCTATCCAAGGTACGGAATGCCCAATGACTTATTGGTAAAGCTTAATATTGCCGATTGCACATTAAGAGAAATGGTAATTAAACCTGTTTACAATGTCGGTGAACAATCTAAAATGAAAATTTTTAAGGTAATTCCTAAAATCTCCACTTTACTCTTAAAGTCATTCTTTAAAAGGTTATGGATTAAATATTTCTTCAAAGATTTCCATCCTTTATTTCTTTTTTATAACCTCTCTTTTATTTTAGGTGCAATAGGGTTTGGATACGGAATTAAAATATTATACCTGTGGATTTTCTCCATAAGAGAAATTAATACGTTAACAATCTTAGCTTTTTTATTTTTAAGTGTGACTTCTTTACAATTATTCTTTTTTGGAATGTGGTTAGACATACAGGATAATCAAAGACTTTACAAATAGAAAAAATGCTAAAAATTCTAGTTGTCTCATCTAGTTTTCCAATTGAACCAGATTCCGCAAGCGGAGGAGGTTCTTTTGTTCAAACACTTTCAACAGGTCTTTCAACAAAATATGATGTAAGGGTTTTAATTCCATATGTCTACTCAAAAAAAAAATTAAAGAAGTTTGACCGTTTAAAAGTAATAAAGTTCAAATACTTCTTAAAAAAGGGATGTAATCTAACGGGTGGAAGTGGAATTTTCGGAAATATTAAATCAAACCCTTTTTTAATTATAAAAATTCCTTTTTTTCTATTTTTTCAATGGTTTAACATTTTAAAAATTATAAAAAAAGAAAAAATAAATGTCTGTCATACACATTGGCTTATTCCACAAGGCATATTGGTTGTTCTGGCAAAAAAAATTTTACGAAATTCAAACTTCAAAGTTCTTTTAACAATTCATGGAAGTGATATTAATAAGTTCAAATCAAAAGTTTTTAGAAAATTAATCCTTTGGACTATCAATAATGTAGACTCTGTAACTGTTGTATCACAAGCATTAAAAAAAGACTTAATTGATTTTGGTGTAAAAAAAGACATCTATGTATATCCAATGGGAGTTGACATGAATCTGTTTAAAAAACTTAATGTCAAAAAAAACGAGAATCAATTACTTTTTGTTGGTTCATTACTTGAAAAAAAAGGATTAATTGATCTTTTGGATGCCTTTAGTGAACTTAAAAAAAGGTTTCCAAGATTAGAACTTAAAATAATAGGAACAGGAAATAGTGATCAATTTATAAATTATTCGAATAAGTTGGGTATTCAAGATTCAATAACTTGGCAAGGAAAAGTAAACAACAAAGACTTACCTAAACACTACAATGAAGCAGGAGTATTTATTTTACCTTCTCACTCAGAAGGACTTGGCCTTGTATCTATAGAGGCCATGGCTTGTGAATGTTTAACGGTTGCTTCAGAATTACCTGCTATTAAAGATTATATAATACCTGAAAAAACAGGATTGTTTGTCGATCCAAAATCGCCTAATTCTATCTTGATTGTAATTGAAAATGTACTTAATAGAAAATATAACACAAGTTACATTGTAAAACACGGAAGAAAATATGTTGAAGAACACTTCAGTTGGGATAAATCAATTAGTAATTATATCGCGCTAATTAATCGAATCTATCTTAAAAGTAAATGATCACCTTTTAAGAATTAATAAACATCTTAATATTCTTTAGTCAAAATTTCCTTGATCATTGCACAACAATTTGTTGTCTATATAACTTATCTTTAATTCTTAAAAGAGATCTCATACCCTTATTTTTAACAATCAAGTTTGTGACCTTAAAAAAAGTATTAAAAAGTTTTATTCTACCTTTTACTTTAACAGTAATCGTGCTTTTAGTTGTTAAAAAATTATTCCTGAAAAAGAATTTAACTGAATTTGTGGACCTGCTAAGTATTGAAGAGCATTTTATTTGTGCTTTTTTTATGCTTGTCGGGTTTTCTATAACGGGTTTTCAGCTAAAAAATGTTTTTAGGAAAAGTACAAATATAAAAATGTCATTATTTGATACATTATCACTTCCAATTGCGCAAAATCTGTGGGGTTATATCATTCCATTTCAAGGATCATTTTTGTATAGTATGCTTTTTTTAAAGTCTAAATACAAGATTGAGGTAAAAAGTAGTTTAGCTGTTTATTTCCTTATAATTATTGCATCTTTATTTCTGGGTGGAATATCAGGAACAATTTTTCTCATATATAAAGGCGGAGACCTGGGTCTTATTTTATTTTTCTTGTTTTTCGTTTTATGTCCAACGTTTCCCTACATTGGCAAATGGCTAATAGAAAAGTTTAACTTTTCGCAGGGAGGTAAACTAAACCAAGCGCAACAATACATAATTAAAATAATTCAAGATATAACGCAACTTTTAAAAAGTAAAAAGTTTTTATTTTATGTCTTTTTTGTTGACATCTGTTATGTTATTAATTACGCCATTTGGTCATACTGGCTTTGCAAAGTTCTAGACTTTGATGTACCTATTATATTTTTCATTCTAGTGGGATTTTTAATGAAACTAACCTCACTTACCAAACTTACTCCCGGGAACATTGGCATAACTCAACTTTTAGTTGGTGGAACCTTTTCTCTTTTCAATCTTGACCCAGAAATAGGAGTAATCACCTCTTTAATACAACTTTTAACAACATTTATTTTTGGCTTTCCAATAGGCTTGATAATAACAATTTTTTCCTTTAAAAACTTTAATAACTTACGTACTGAAATTGTTGAGTCTTTTAAAAAGAAAAGATAATTTAGGAATACATAAAGAAATTATAACCCAAACTACAAACTCAGTTACTATTGAGTATCTTGATAGAGACATGTCGCGAGGAACTGTAGTTGCAAGCGCCATAATAGAAATGATGTGTATAAAGCTAATTAAAGTAAAATTCTTCCAAAATGATTCTTTAATTTTCAATTCTTTTATACCTCTAATTATCCCAATCAAAACTGCCAAATAAAATAGAAACACAACAACAAAGTTTCTAGTACAATCTTTTGCCAGATGAAGTAAATGAACAGAATACAACCAAAAATGCCTTGGCCGGATATTAATATTGGTAATGTTTTTCATTGTAGCTCTATCTTTCTCGAGCGGTTCAACACCATCAGAAATAAATTCAGCATATTCAGAGGAATTTCTTCTATCAATTAAATATCTTTCAAAATAACCTTGAGTATCTAGAGAATTTTTTAAGTTCTCAAAGCCAAAAAAGTCGACAGCTTTTGGCATCCTATAATAATAATGATTAGCCATTTCACTGTTAGCCATATTGGTAAAAAGTTTAAAAGTTTGACCCAAAACATAATTTTCTGTGTATACTTCAGCAGAATCCTTTTGTTTGTTATTATCAACCCAGAACTCCCCTTTTTTCATATGTTGATACGCCATTACATTTCTGTTCGCTTCCCCAGGAAAAAAATAGCCTTTGATTAAGAAATTACTGCAAGAACTAAAAAATAAAGCGAGAACTAAACTAATAATGTTCATCCACGAATTATTTCTTTTGGAAATTAGTCCATCAATAAATAAAAAGACAGGTATAAAAAGCAAATAAATTCCATTGGACCTCAAACTCATTGCCAGGAATATGAGCACTGCTATTTTAAAAAAAATAAATTTATCCTTTTTTACTTTGAGATTAACTAACAAAGCAGTTAAAACGACAATAGTTGATGAATAAAAAGATTCTGTATAAAGCAGCGTGTTATAAAGAATATTATCACTTAGTGTTAAAAACAACCCCGCAAATACAGCCAATAAAAAACCGGATAACCTATTGAACTTTTTAACATTATAAATCAAAAACAAATAGGATAAAAACGAAACAATCGTTTGGATTAAAATAACTGTTCCAAAATTACCCCCCATTTTTTTGATTATGGCAATAACAACACTGTAACCTGCTGGTAAATCATGAACATATCCATTTAAAGGTAAATTTCCTTCAAAAATGTCCTTAGCCATAAAAAAATAAGCATAAGAATCATTTAAAACTTGAGGAATCCATGTAAAAAGAAAATGAGGCAGATAAGCAAAAAGGAAAATTATGCTAAAAATAAACTCAGGGAAGCACTTTTTATTAAAAACCCATTTAAATAAACCTTTAATTTTAACCATCAATGTTACTCAGTTTGAAAATATATTTATCATTTTTTGAAAGGGTGCTTAACTGTTTCAATATTAACAAACGGATGATATTCACCTTGCTTACCTATTGGTGATGCGTTTCTAATTTGATGTACAATTTCAATAGCATTTAAGGCTTCAGAAACACGGTAGCCTTTTCCGTTCAAAACTTGCTCATAACTTTTTGTATGTAAATCGGTAAACCCGTCACTAAACTCAATTTCTTGGCCCTCTAACATCATACTTCTATAAGTTGTTTTACCAGATTCCCTCACCTCTACAGGCAAAGTATCACTATTGATACTTAAAAACCACCTTACTCTTGCCCTATCGAACTCAAAATAACCTGCTGCCCGATCATGAGTATGTAAATGAACAACACACTTCTTGACACTTCCGAAAATCCAAGAGAGCATATCAAAAAAGTGAACTCCTATATTCGTTGCTATTCCACCTGATTTGTTAACGTCTCCTTTCCAACTTGTATAATACCATTTACCTCTCGATGTAATATAGGTTAAATCAAAGTCAAAAACCTTGTCTTTAGGAGCCAGATCAACTTTTTTCTTTACAGCTATTATACTTTCATGTAAACGTAGCTGAAGTATATTATAAACTTTTTTTCCAGTTTCCTTTTCGAGATCCATTAAACCCTCAACATTCCAAGGGTTTAAAACCAAAGGTTTTTCACAAATTATATTTGCACCTGCCTTCAAACCAAATCTTATGTGAGAATCATGTAGATAATTAGGAGAGCATATAGAAACATAATCCAACCCATTTCCTGATCGACCTAATTTGTCAATATGACGATCAAATCTCTCAAACTCTGTAAAAAAATCTGCTTTTGGAAAAAAGCTATCAATTATACCCACGCTATCAAAAGGATCATATGCTGAGAGTAAATTATTATTTGTGTCTTTTATGGCTCTAAGATGTCTTGGGGCGATATAGCCAGAGGCTCCTATTAATGCAAAATTTTTCATTTAATGAATTATATTAATAACATAATGTATTATTAAACATGTAAAAATACAGTAAAATTCAACTCCGACGATTAACATAATTTATATAAATTTGCACCAATTTATTTATCACTTTGATACCTGTTACTAAATCATATGAACCGCATATAGAAGATTACTTCGAGTTCGTTCAGAATATTTTCGAAAGTGGATGGTATACCAATAGAGGAAATCATGTTAAGCTTTTAGAAAAATCCATTTTAAACAAACTTAGTATTGATGATTCCCAAATTGTTTGTATGAATAATGGAACAACTCCATTGCAAATTGCTCTTAAGCTTCTTGGAAAAGGTGGGGATATAATAACAACTCCTTTTTCCTATGTAGCCACTACCTCTTCAATTGTTTGGGAAAATTGCACGCCTATTTTTGTAGATATTCATCCTGAATATCTAACCATAGACGAGAGAAAGATTGAATCGGCAATAACTAGTAACACAACATGTATTTTAGCTACTCATGTTTTTGGCAATCCTTGTAATGTGGAGGAGATTGAACAAATTGCAAAAAAACATAACTTAAGTGTGATATATGATGCTGCACATTGTTTTGGTGTAAAATATAAAGGCAAGTCAATATTCGAATATGGAAATGTAAGCACTTGTAGTTTCCACGCAACTAAACTTTTTCATTCCGGAGAAGGAGGAGCTGCATTTTGCAACAATAAAGAACTTTTTCACAAAATTTTTTATAGTCATAATTTTGGCCATTTTGGAAATGAAGACTTTTATGGCTTGGGAATAAATGGTAAAATGAGTGAATTTCACGCTGCGCTTGGTCTAACAGTTTTAAAAGATATTGATCAAATTATCTCAAGTAGAAAAGAATCAGTAGAAATTTACCAAAGAAAGTTAAATCTCGCGAAAATTTCTCTCTTAAAAATTCGAAATCATAGCGAGTGGAATTATGGATACTTCCCTGTGATTTTTGAATCCGAATCTACCTTAAAAAAAACACAAAAAGAACTCAATAAAAGAAATATTTTTCCAAGAAGATATTTTTATCCATCATTGAGTAATTTACCTTACATTGAAACAGATAGAGACCTTAACATAGCCGAAGATATTTCCAGGAGAATTTTATGTCTTCCTTTATATTATCAAATGAAAAGATCGGATATTTATACTATCTGTGAAATCATAAATTCAAATCTATAGGTTGTTAAATTATTAATATTCATAACAAATAATCACCCCTAAAATTAATTGCAAAAAAACATCTATTCCTGAAGGAGGGACTAAATTAGTATTGATATCCAGAACAAAATAGAAAATAAGAAAGTAGAAATTGCAATTTTCTTAAGTTCAGCATCAACCATTAACAAATTAGCTTGTTCAATTTTTATTACTTTTTTAATGTGAGGGAAGAGCGGTGCAAAAGCAATCAAAAAAATAAAATCAATAATCTTTCCACTGTTTAAAAAAGTATAAAACGCAGTGCATAAAACAGCCGAAATTAAAATTATCACATGGTACTTTTTTGCCCTTTCAACACCAATTTTAACTACTAATGTATTTTTCCCACATGCTTTATCGTTTGAATAGTCCCTTAAATTGTTCAAATTAAGAACAGCAACAGACAACAGTCCAATTGATGTAGCTGGTAAAAGCACAGATAGATCAATATTCATGGCGTGAAGAAAAAAAGATCCCAACACTCCAATTAATCCAAAAAACAAAAAAACAGAAAGATCTCCTAAACCATTGTATCCATAAGCTTTCTTCCCAACTGTGTAGTTTAATGCAGCTAAGATTGCTAAAACTCCTAAAAGAACAAACAAAACAATATTCCAAAAGGCTTGATAATTAAACGCATTAAGGATTAAAAAAAGACCACTTACAAAACTGAGGATAACAGCAATAACAATAGCCTTTTTCATTTGTATTAAAGTTATTGATCCAGACTGAATTGCTCGAAGAGGTCCAATTCTATTCTCATTATCTGTACCCTTTTTTGCATCTCCGTAATCATTTGCTAGGTTTGATAAAATTTGAAGAAAAAGAGCCGTTAAAATAGAAAGTACAAAAACATTCCATTTGAAAAACCCTTTTTGATAAGCAACTGCACTACCCATTATTATGCAGGAAAATGCTAAAGGAAGAGTTCTTAATCTAAATGCGGACAACCAGTCTTTCACTGTAGACATATGTTTTCATTTTTTGGACTTTAACTCTTCAAAATAGCGCTTTAAAACCGATGGATTCAATTCATTATCAGTAAACACTTCAATTAAAGCAATTTGGTTATTTTCTTTTGAATAAACTTTCTCTAAATTAAAATTTAACTCCTCTTTTGAATGACATCCATAATAACCAACATTAAAAGTCTTCGCTATATTCTTGGCGTTTAATTCATGCTTTGATTCAAAATAAGATTCAAGCTCATCTATTTCTGAGGGACCATTAATTATTCTAAAAATACTTCCTCCCCCATTATTTATACATATAATCCTCAAATTATTAGGAAGTGGAGAAATCCACAGAGCATTTGAATCATAAAAAAATGAAAGATCTCCTGTAATCAACGTAATCATTTTATCAGGAAGCGCCTTGGCTGCTCCAACAGCTGTACTTAAGGTACCATCAATACCACTTGTTCCTCTATTACTAAAACATTCAAACTGTTTAAGGGTAGGTTGATCAAACAAATTACTATATCGAACAACCGTTGAATTAGCCAGTTGAAGATGACTTTTTGATGGAATGAAATCAAAAATAATTTCAAATGCTTTTAAATCACAAAAAGGAATACGTTCTAAAAACTTATTATAAATTTTTTGAAGTGTATGATCTTTTTTTAACCATAAATCTCTGTATGCTGATTTCTTATCTCCCTTTAAAAATGGAAGAATTTTTTCAGGAGCCAATGGTATAATTTTCGTAAGTGACTGGTAAGTATCTACATTATCATTAGATGCGTTTATGTGCCAGTGTTCGTGCGGTTGATAATGACGCAAATAAGCCTTAACTTTTTTACTTACAACTGCCCCTCCCAATGTCACAAGCAGATTAGGCCTAAACACCTCTTCTTCTCCTTCAATACCTGCGATCAAACGATCAATACTCCTATTAAACTTTAAGCCGAAAACATTCGAAGTAGTTTCTGTGAGAATACCTACATTTCGCTGTTCAGACAACTGATTCAAAGCAACATTAAGTTCTTCGTTAGGATGAAGAAGTCCAGTGATAACTAATATCTTATCAAAACTACTCCACGCTTCTTTTAGTATACGTATTTCATTTTCAGGGAGCTCTAGTTTTGTTTTTGTGGTTGAATAAATTTTAGGAGGTTCTTCCTCAACATAATTTCTAACACCATATAAAGGCTCTCGAAATGGTAAATTAATATGTACAGGACCCGCCTCTGGATATTGAGTCATCTCGATGGCTTCATTCACCATACGCTGTGCATACCATCGATCGTCCTCTGTTTTCACATCAACAGGAAAATCAAAAGATCCTTTTATATAATTAGAATAAATTTTTGACTGCCGTATAGTTTGACCATCCATTTGATCAATCCATTCAGGAGGTCGATCAGCAGTTAACACGAGGAGAGGAATTTTTTGATAATACGCTTCCACAATTCCTGGTGAATAATTTAAAGCTGCTGAGCCAGAAGTACAGCATATAGCTACGGGCTGTTTCAACTGCTGAGCAAGTCCCAAAGCAAAAAAAGCAGCACATCGTTCATCCACTGCCGTGTGACAAATAAAATTAGGATGCCGATTAAAAGAGATAATTAATGGGGCATTTCGAGATCCAGAAGAAATAACCACGTGCTTGATACCCTTTTGAGCACATATCTCCACTAAATCCCGAACTAAAATTTTATCCGATAATTCCAATTGCACAACTTTACTATAAAATTACAGAAAATTAAGAATCGACTTTGCTTTCTTTTCACATTCTTCCCATTCCTCCTCCAATTTAGATCGTTTAGTGATTCCCCCTCCAACATATAAACAAATTTGATTTTGCGAAATGGAGGCACATCGTAAATTGACAAATAAATGCGTTAAACCATTCTGATTATAAGGTCCTCCAAAACCGCAATAATAATTTCTCGAATGATTCTCTGCAATTTTTATTGTAGCTATTGCTTGATTTTTAGGGTAACCAGAGATAGCTGGAGTAGGGTGAAGTGCTTGTGCCACATCAATTGTAGGATACTGACAGTTAAATATTATACGGTTACGTAAATGATAAACCGCTCCAGCTTTAACGGTTTCCAAATCTTTTAATTGAGGATCAACATTAACTTTATAAAGTTCTCCAATTATTGAATTGGTCACAATGCGTTGTTCCTCATACTCTTTTTCCGTCCAAGGAGTTTCTAACTCTTTTTTTGTTCCAGCTAAAGACATCGTTTCAAACACTCCATTAAATTCAGAAAGTAAGGTTTCTGGTGTTGCACCAATCCATAAATCACCTGCTAATGTTTCGGTTAAAAAAATATGAGAATCGGGGTAAGATGCACATAAATCTAAAAATAATTGAATTGCATTAACGGAAAGATCAATTACTTTCTTTCTTGATAAAATAGCCTTACTTATATGCTTATGGTCAATTTCATTCTTAATAATGGTAAAACCAAAATCATAATCTTCCTTAGAAGTTGTTTCCCATTCCGTAGAAGTTGTCGCTTTTATAGAAAGCCTATTAACTTCATCAACCGATAGTTTGGAACGTTTGTTTGCCTGAATAGTAAATTGCTCATTTCCAGAAAAATCAGCAAATATGAACCCTGGTTCAATTCCTTTTACAAACTCACCTTCAATGATGTTAATGCTTGCACTATTTGCCAATTTATAGAGAGCCTTAGCCATTGCTGCAAATTTAACCTAATTTATTAAGTAATGTACCTATGAGGTAATCACTCAAACTAATTGAACACAGCAAATCGTTCAATTCTTTGTCGATTATTTTCGGTTATTTTTAAAAAATAAAGGCCTTGACTAAGTTTCGTTAAATCTAAATATTCATCAATTACTTTTGAGTTAAATCTTTTTGAAACTATCGTTTTACCCTCAAGATTAATTAGTTCAATCACCATCTGCTTTGCATGATTCTGAAACATTGTTACATGTAATTTATGTTCCGAAAAACGAACTTGAAAATCATTTTGGATAAACTCCCTTTCACTCTTTGGAATACTATCATCACAAGGGTAATAGCTTCCTATTAATGTCGTTTGATTCGTGTTGATTGGATCTAACCAAACGTCTAACCTTTTTGAAGAATCAGGACTTTCCTCCCATGCATAACTTAATTTTCCGTAATAGTCAGGTTCATTTGGTTTTGTACAAAATGATAAACCAACAGATAAATAGCCTACTACTAAATGTCTTTGATTGAAAATTGGTGCCCCAGAGCTCCCTGTTTCTGTTACACCATGCCCATTATTTGTTTCTTGCCAAATAACCTCCCAATAGGCTGAATTGAGTAGGTCATCAACATTTGGAGTAACTAACATGGTACTATACGTTGAAATTTTCTTAACATCTCCTTTGGGATGATGGATGGAAACACCGCTATTAAATGTATCTTCAACCATCTCCCAACCATTGTAGTATACTTGATATTCAGAAGGGATATCTTCATTCAATTCCAATAACAAAAAATCAGAACCACCACTGAAGTTTGAAGACGCACGTTTTTTTAATCCCGTTAGCGCGACATCAGATTGAGAAACATCCGCATTACAGTTTTTGTTTTCATAATTTATTAATGCGATTGACTGCTCCAAACCACTTTCAGAAACTCCCGCAATACAATGATCTGCAGAGAGAATATAAGGGCGACAATCTTGTGCAGTATTATTCATTAATGATCCCGAACAGTACACTGTAGTACTACTTTTTTTTAGCAAAAGACGAATAATCCCTTTTTTTTCATCCTGCCATTGGTTGCCCTCTGAACAATTTATATCGACTTGGCAAAAACCTGAGTTTTGAACATCCTCATTTTTTTTAAAGAAATAGCCCACTTGACTAATAACAATTTCCGAGTGAAAAAGATCACCCGAATACTCTAAAACAATTTTTTCACCCTTTACAGGGGGGATCGCAAAAGCACCACCATCCGAATTAGATTGCTCAGTATATTCAAATACAAATTTATGATTTTGGTCAAAAATGGATAACTTACTTCCAGGTACAAGCCTGAACTTCTCAAAATATAAATTAATCGACTCTGCATTTTCAGCAGACACTTGGATATTATTATTAGGCAAAAAAGTGATTACCGTATCCAGTAACACAGAAGCAACATTACCCAAATTTTGTAGTCGATCTAATTGTTCTTGATCAGGTTGAGACAATTCAATTTGACCTTGAACAAAGGTGCTGAAAACAATAAAAAATAATGATAATAATCTCTTCACTTCAGTTTATTGACGCATTCACATTTCTTGAGTTGTTTAATTTACGGTTAATTACGTTAATTTTGGCATATGCAAAAGCGAATTCTATTAGTTGAAGATGAGGAGCACCTTATTGATGCTATTAAACTAAATTTAGAACTGGAGGATTACACAGTTAAAATTGCAGAAGATGGAAAAAAAGCCATTGATCTATGGGAGAATCAACGATTCGATCTCATCCTATTAGATATTATGCTTCCAAATGTAGATGGCTTAACAGTGTGTGAAACGATCAGACTCAAAGACAGCGAAATTCCAATACTTATCTTATCAGCTAAAGGATCCAGTACAGATCGAATTCAAGGTCTAAAAGCCGGAGCAGATGATTATTTATTAAAACCATTTAATCTTGAGGAGCTTTTACTCCGAATTCAAATTTTAATTAAAAAAGGAGAAAAATTACGACAAAACAGATCTGAAATTGAAGAGAAATTTAACTTTGGCTCAAATATGATCAATTTCACAACTTATGAGTATGAAGGGATAAATGATCAAAAAGGTCAACTTACAGCTCGTGAAATTCAATTATTAAAACTTTTAATTGAACGAAAAAATGAAGTCGTTTCGAGAGATACAATATTAGAATTAATCTGGGGGGTAGATGTTTACCCAAGTACTCGGACTATTGATAATTATCTTTTAAACTTTAGGAAGTATTTTGAAATTGACCCTAAGTCTCCTAAATACTTTCACTCAGTACGTGGAATAGGATATAAATTTAACTTTACGTAAAACATGATTGATTTCAACAGTAAAACAAGCGATTTTATTCAAGAATGGGGTTCCTCTTATTCGCACATCATTCATGATTTACTGAAACATATTGGCCTATCGGGAAACCTACTGCAAATCATCAAAATGATTCTTATCACAGCCAGTTTAATAGGATTCTGCTTTCTAGCTGATTGGGTAGCTCGGAAACTTATTCTTGTTGCTATTGAAAGAATCATAAAAAAAACAAAAAACACCTGGGATGATATTCTAGTTGAAAAGCGCGTGTTTAGAAATGTTGCTCACATTGTTCCTGCCGTTCTTATTGGTGTCTTTGCTCCTGTTCTCTATAAAGGTCATCCTGCCTGGATTACCATATCAGATAAATTATCGGATTTGTACCTTACTGTGGGATTTATGCTAACCATAATTGCATTTTTTAAGGCATTCCAGTTTTATTTAGAATCGCGTCCATTTCTTAAGGATAAGCCAATGGACAGTTACATGCAATTGGTTCGATTAATCGTATATATTTTAGGAGGAATTTACATCATTTCTATATTAGTTAATAAATCTCCTTTTGGAATATTCTCCGCCTTAGGAGCGATGTCTGTTGTCCTTATGTTAGTGTTTAAAGATACGATACTAGGGTTTGTAGGAAGCATTCAAATTGCTGCTAATGATATGGTTAAAATTGGGGATTGGGTAGAATTCCCTAAATATGGTGCAGATGGTAATATTATTGAAATAAAACTACAAACGGTAAAAGTTCAAAACTGGGATAAGACAATTACAACCGTTCCCACTTACTCTTTTGTTTCTGATGCTTTTAAAAATTGGAGAGGCATGAGCGAAAGCGGTGGTAGAAGAATTAAGAGATCGATTAGTATCGATATGAATTCTGTGAAATTTTGTAATGAAGCGCTTCAAGAAAAACTTGAAAATATTGACTTATTAAAAACGTATTTTCAAAATAAAAAATCTGAAATATACAATTTTAACTCAGGTAAAGACCCAATACACTCAGCCAACGTAAGAAAGTTAACAAACCTTGGTTCATTTAGGGCTTACCTAGAAAGGTATCTTGAAAACATTCCTGAAATCACCAAAGACATGACATTTTTAGTTCGCCAGTTAGCGCCTGATGAAAGAGGAATACCTATTGAAATATATGTGTTTAGTACCGAACAAAGATGGGCATTATATGAGCGTATTCAAGCCGATATTTTTGATCATATTATTGCAATTTTACCTGAATTTGAATTACATGTTTTTCAAAGTCCAACAGGAAAAGATTTTAATTCAAATCGAATACATCTTTAAAAATTAGGAACAAGATCAATCGTTATGCCGAATTTTTGCACATTCGAGTTAGTATTAGTTAATCTCCAAATAAAATCTAATCTCAATAGTTTGAATATATTTTCTATACCAAAACCTGCTTCAAAATAGGGTTGATTGAGGGCAGACAAACCATTTGGAAGTAAAATTTGATCGTTATGTGACGGCCTTAATGTTCCTATCACCGCATTACCAAAAAGGAAAGATCTTAAATTAAACCGTTTAATCAACGGTAATCGATTAAATAACAAACCATTCAAATTATATTTACTTAAACATCCGATTTGTTGATCTGATGCAAACTCAAATGGATTCATTAAATTAAAAGCATCACTATCAAAGTAATAAGAATCATTTCCTCGATGATTTAAAAGCATCGGATATGGAACTGCCCCCCAAATTTTTCCAACAAAAATTTTTAAATCAATAAAACCAAAGAAACCTAAAAAATACCTATCGGTCATTTCAATTTCCAATTTATGAAATTCAAAACCAGTATTTTTAATGACAAATCCGTGCGTGTAAGCATAATTAAACCTTGGTTTAGTCGTATTTAAACTTAAACGCCTAAAACCATAACGAACAAATCGTTCATTTAACGCTAATCTCCCCCCAAACGTAATGGTATTGAATTTTAATTGATCCTTCACTTCGCCATTTGGTGTTTTAAAGATAAGATTCCCTACAGGCCTTAAGTTTTCAGATTTAATTTCAATGGAATTATGTAACCCATTTTGCCATTCATGCAACCATTGTAATCTTGTTCTTTGAGTAAATGTATACTTTGGATTCACTCTACGAGTTAATGATGCCAAAATGTTATCTTCTTGAAATGCGTCATTACTCGCGCTAAACACTTCATAATCATTAAAATATTCAAACTCAACAAATCGCCATTTACGAAAACCATAAAAATGCGTAAACATTCCCCTATACTTCCATTTACTATCTAAATCGCCATAGGCTAAATGGCCCCTGAAACGAGTTTTTTTCAATAGTGATTGCGTTGTTTGTAGAGAAAATCTAAATCTATTCCCTTCTACATTATTAAAACTATACGAAGTATAATAAGGCCCATACTCCCAAAGTTTAAATGGATAATACCCTGAATAAGCCATAATTGAAAAATTTTCTAGTCTTTTTAGGTAGGGTGTATTCACTGCTCGATCAATATCTTGATAAATCTTTCTATCTTTTTCATTGATTGACTTTGGTCGATATCGTTTCAATAAAAGATCACCAAATTGATAAGCAGAATCTTTTACAAGAGTTTTTTGAGTGGATAAAAACACTCCTTTCGCCCCCTCGTTTTCAAAAGAATAATTAATCCAATGTGTGTTTTTTCTAACGTAAAAGCCATACGTTTTATCCCATGGGTTCACATCAATAGTGATCTCCTCCTTGGACAAAAGCCATATTGAGTCATGGTGAGAATAATATTGATGTACTCTAAATTCTTCTACAAAATTTATATTACACTGCTTCGGAACACTAAACTCAATTTCACAAACACCATGTGTGATATTATTTGTAATAAGATAACCCTCAAAAGCCAAATCTTGTTTTCGCCTTGGCTTAAAATCCAACCTGTAAAAAACAGTGTCTCCTCGAGAGATTGAATCTGTCAAATAAAAATTATATGTTAACCAGCTGGCTCCTGCAATAGGGGAAACAAATTGTTTTTGAAATAATCGGATATAATTTGAATAAATATTATAATCCGTATATACGTTCCCCGTATACTGAGCGATTGACGGAACCTGAATACCTGCATTTTTTGAAGCTAGAATCAATTCTTTCTCCTCTCCAGGATTTTTATAAAAATATTTAGAGTACCCTTCACATAAAAAAATTGGCGAAAAAGGCTTACCTAAACTTACTGTATCGGGATGCTCAAAGACAAACGATAGTGGTTTAAAGAAAATCAAATCCTTAGTATTTGAATCAATATTATTCAAATCAACCTCTATTTTATTATAGATATTACACGAGTAAAAAGAACGTTTTTTTAAATCGTTTTCATCTTTTCTACTGGTGATCTTTTTATGCAAAATATATGCTGGATCAGACTTTCGTTTTCGCTTAATTTTCTTTTTAGTAATCTCAATATTAACATCGTTAAGAACTTCAGATGACTTGAATAAGGAATAATGATCATTGTTTACGAGCTGAGCTGATGCTCTTTTAATAGGCTGAAATCCAATCGCCGAAATAACCAGTGAATCATTCGTGAAAAAAGGAATTGAAAATTCACCTCTAGAATTTGCGACTGTACCCGTATGATTTTTAACCCATGAAATATTAGCATAAGGAATAGGGATATTACCTTCATGATTTGAAACTAACCCTTGCAAGTTTTGTGCAAAAACAAAAACAACCTGCGTAAAAAACAATATCGTTAAACCCCATTTCATTCAGTAGTAAATTTAGTAAAAGCAACAATAGAAAAGAATGTTCTTTCACACTTCAACCCATGATAACATATCAAATCCTGCATATCATTTATTCCACTTTCTATGCTATTTACTAAGAGATAATCATACGTATATCTAATCGTTAAGTATAGTGTTATTGAACTATATTTTATGTTTTTTATTAGGAGTTTATGGAATTTCATAACTTAACAACCCTATACCAATAGGTTGTGTGTAGTGTTTAAACGAAAAACGAAATATAATCGACTCCTTGATAGAGAGTTAATTAGTATATACAAGTCCGATGATGACATGAATGCTCTAGGTGAACTTTTTACTAGATATGCTCACCTAGTTGCAGCCATTGCCTTGGGAATTTTAAAAAATGAGCAAAAAACAGAAGATGTCGTTCAGCAAATTTTTGAAATTATTGTGACGGATTTAAAGACACACTCAATAACCAATTTTAATGCTTGGATCTATAGTGTTACAAAATATCACTGCTTCAAGGTGAAAAAAAAGAATGAATATAATGGGATAGAGTCTGATATAGAATCCAATGATGACTTTGAAGAGACGCTTGAGAACGAATTATTACTTCATAATAAAATAAATACACTTCAAAAGGCACTTGGTGAAATTAAATCTCAACAGAAAGAATGTATTGAATTATTTTATTTTAAGGGATATAGTTATAAGGAAATAGCATTGAAAACAGGGTTTACACTCAAAGAAATTAAAAGTTTTATTCAAAACGGAAAACGAAATTTAAAATTACTTATTCAAAAAAAGTGAAAAAGAAACACTCATATAATCATCTTGGACTTTCCAGTGAAGAGTTGGAGCTTTTAGTGAAAAACACCAATGATCAGGAACTGCTTCAGTTATACGAGGATAGGCTAGAGAATTGTGATTTATCAAAATCTGCTATTGAATTAATTCACTCCAAGGATTTAATCTCAGTAAAACGAATATCGCAAAGGATATTGAAAAAATACCCTGTTAAGCAATCCAGTAATAATTTGCGATATCTTTTCACCAGTATACTCGCGGTTACTGTGTTATCTTTTCTATTTTGGATAATTGATCCTTCACCAAAGGAATCTGCTATAACACCTAATTCATCCTTAAACCTTCCCGCGCCTAATCAAAAAGATATAAAAAGTAAAAAGTCTTCACAGGGTGAAAAAAATCAAGATATCGAGAATATAAAACATCAAAATTCACTTTTTAACAACCAAAAGAAATCAAACGAACCTGGTTTTGAAACGCTCAATAATAAGACTATCTCTATCGATTCCATATATAGCCCCACACCAATTGACACCGTCATCACAGACAAAATAAATACTGATTTAAAGAAGCAAACAAAAACCGCTAATAACAATAAATTCAAACCTTCTTATACTCAACCCCAACGAAAAGTTCAAGGCATAAGAGTTTTACAAACTATTCCAAATAAATTTAAAAATGAAAACTACACCGCTTCCGACCTTGTGGAATACCAAGGTGGAGATCGCGCATTAGAGAAAACAATATTCAAAAAGCTTAAACCTCATATTAATGATAAGGATATCCCAAAAGAGCAATCTACAATTGTTTTTACATTTAATGTCACTTCTAAAGGAAAAGTAAAAACAGTTGACATTCAATCATTAGTTACTTCTGAATTAGAAGAACGAATAAAAACGGAAGTATTGGATCTTTCTTCCTGGGATAAAGGAAAAAAAAGAATTCCAAAAGATTACACAGTATATATCACCTTTAAATGATTGATGCAACATAAAATTTAATTCGAGTAAATTTCATCAATAACACACTAGGAGTATTTGTTTCCGTATATTTGGCACCTCACAGAAAAGGAGAATGTGTGGAATTGTAGGAGTTATAGCAAAGGATGAAATTGGAAAAGCCAATTTTAGTCACTTAGAAAATGCGGTACAGGCTCTTTATCATCGAGGGCCTGATGCTAATGGTATATTCACTCATAAAAATGTTGGTTTAGGACATGCGCGTTTAAGTATCCTCGATACGAGTGAAGGCGCAACACAACCCTTTACCAGCGAAAATGATCGTTATGTAATCAGTTTCAATGGGGAAATTTACAATTTCAAACAGCTCCGACAAGTTTTATCTAATAAAGGATATACATTTAAAACCTCCTCGGACACAGAAGTTCTACTTTACCATTTAATTGAATTTGGAGAAAAAGGAATTCAACAATTAAATGGATTTTTTGGTTTTGCATTTTATGATAAAGAGGAAGAGAACTTGATTGTTGCTCGCGACCGTTTTGGAATAAAACCTCTTCATGTTTATCAAGATGAACATCAAATCATTTTTGGCTCTGAGATGAAAGCAATCTTTCAATTTGATATAATCAAATCGCTTGATTTTGCCTCACTTCAACTCTACTTAAAATTTAATTATATCCCGCAACCTTATTCCATTATTCAAAACTGCAAAAAAATTCAACCAGGTGAACTAATGAGTTGGAGAGCGGGAAAACAAACCTTTAAAAAATATTACGAACTACCCTACAATTTCAAGAATTATAACTTTACTCATTATGAAACTGCTCAACAAAAACTCAGAGAACTGCTTGAGGAAAGTATTGTAAAAAGGATGGTAGCTGATGTACCACTTGGAGCTTTTTTAAGTGGAGGCATTGACTCATCTGTTATTGTAGCTCTTGCATCTAAACATACAAAACACCTTAATACGTTTTCAATTGGCTATAAGGATGAGCCTTTATTTGATGAAACAAAATATGCACGACTTGTCGCTGATAAATACAAAACCAACCATACTGTTTTCTCATTAACCAATGATGATTTGTTTAACCAATTAAACCAGGTACTTGATTATACAGATGAACCATTTGCAGACAGTTCTGGTTTAGCTGTGAATATTCTAAGTATGCACACGAGAAAAAAAGCAACCGTTGCGCTATCAGGTGACGGAGCGGATGAAATCTTCAGTGGATATAACAAACATATGGCCGAATTTATGGTAAGAGAAAATAATTTAAAAAATAAAATTATTGGAAGCGGGACTCCACTTTGGAGGATATTACCAAAATCTAGAAACTCAAAAATTGGAAATTTAAATCGTCAATTATTACGATTTTCAGAAGGTGTGAAAAAAGGAAATAAAGAAAGATACTGGGATTGGGCTGGAATTCAAGACGATAAATCGGCGAGAAAATTTCTACTTAAAAACGAGGATGCTAAATTTAGCAATCGAAAACATTCGCTTCTCTGTAATGAACTCGACGAAGAGGATTTTAACGGAGTTTTAATGCAAGATGTTCATCAGGTTCTCGTTAGCGATATGCTCACCAAAGTGGACCTAAATAGTATGAACAACAGCCTAGAAGTAAGGGTACCATTTCTTGACCACTCTCTTGTAGAGTTTGCATTTCAAATTCCTTCTTCATTCAAAATTCAAAAAGGAATTAAAAAGAAAATCCTTCAAGAAACCTTTAGGGAAGATTTACCCGAGGCTCTATTTAAGCGACCAAAGCATGGATTTGAAGTACCACTTTTAAAATGGTTTAATGGGGCGCTATCCGAAAAAATAGAGCGAGATTATTTAAATAGAGACTTCATTGAACACCAAAATATTTTTGACTGGCCAACGATTCAACAAATAAGAAAGAAGTTAACATCCTCTAATCCAGAGGATTCTGCTGCATCTATATGGGCTCTCGTAGTTTTTCAACATTGGTGGAAAAAATGGATGATTTAAACCACTAATGAGAGCGCAGAAGCAATGATTTTCTGCATTATTTTAACTATTTTAGCGTTTGATTTAAAATGAAATGCCAAAGGTTTTAAGGATTATTAATCGGTTTAATCTAGGTGGGCCTACATACAATGCTGCCTATCTGACCAAGTATCTTCCTGAAGAGTATGAAACCCTTCTTATTGGAGGAGATAAAGAAGATAGTGAAGATTCATCCCAACATATTTTGGATGAACTTGGAATCAAACCTCTTATTATCCCCGAAATGAGGCGAGCCATTCGCTTTGGGAATGATTACGCAGCATACAAAAAAATAAAACAAATTATCGAAGAGTTTAAGCCCGATATTGTGCACACTCATGCTTCAAAAGCTGGAACTCTGGGAAGAATGGCCGCATTTTCATGTAAAGTCCCTGCGGTAGTACACACGTTTCATGGCCATGTATTTCATAGTTATTTCAGTAAAGCCAAAACATCCGTATTTAAACGGATTGAAAAAAAACTAGCTGAAAAAAGCACAGCAATTGTTGCGATCTCTGAATTACAAAAAAAAGAGTTAGGCGAAATTCATAAAATTACGTCAAGCGATAAAATAGATGTCATTCCGTTAGGATTTGATTTGGATCGTTTTCAAACCGATCTTGATCAGAAAAGAATTCAATTTAGAGAACAGTATCAAGTTTCCGATGATGAAATTGCCATCGGAATTATTGGACGACTAGTTCCGATAAAAAATCACACATTATTCCTTAAAGCACTAAAAAAAGTTTTAAACAGCACTAAAAGGAATGTTCGAGCTTTTATTGTAGGAGACGGGGAATCTAAAGAAGATATAATCGCTTTAACAGAAACGTTAGGAATAGAATATTCTCAAAGCAATATTGAATTCAGAAAAACCCCGCTTACATTTACCTCGTGGATAAGAAATATTGATGTGGTAAATGCTGGAATGGACATCATAGCCCTATCGAGTTTAAATGAAGGGACTCCTGTTAGTCTAATTGAGGCTCAAGCGTGTAATAATCCTGTTGTATCTACAAATGTTGGGGGAATTGAAAACATAGTCGTAAATGGAAAAACCGGCTTGCTAAGTCAAATCAATGATATTGATGGTTATGCACAAAATTTACTGGAATTAATTGAAAATGATGCCAAACGCCAAGAAATGAAGCAAAACGGATGGAACCATGTGAAAAACAGTTTCAGTTACAGAAGGCTTGTAAAAGATATTGATTCATTGTACAAAAAATTATTGGATAAATGAGATTATTAATTTTAATCAGCATTATAATAAGCATACTATCCAGTTGTTCTACTTTGGATAAAAGTCGAATGCTTAAAACCCCTACAAATTACAAATTCAAGCAATTTGTTGATTCTGTGAATTACAAAAAACCGTATCGAATTGCTGTTGATGACCAAATCTCAATTCAAATGTTTTCAAATGACGGTTACGGTTTTGTTGGCGTTGGCAACCAAAGAGGTGGTCAGGGTGGTCAAGGACAGGGAAGTCAAGGGCAAGGCGGTCTTGGTTTTGGTTACAAAGTTCGCTCGGACAGCACCATTAAGATCCCTATGGTAGGTAAGGTAAAAGTTGTTGGATTAACGCTGAACGAAATTGAAACGAAATTCGAAAAAATACTTGAAAGTCAAGTGAATTCACCTTTTGTTATCGCTCAAATTTTTAATCGTAGAATTTATATTTTCCAGGGTGGTTACAGCGCAAGTGTCTTTCAATTACAAAATGAAAACACCACACTTTTTGAGGTTTTAGCACAAGTTGGAGGAGTTTACAATGAAGGTAATGCAAGTAGAATTAAAATTATTCGAGGCGATTTAAAAAAACCAGACATTTATAAGATTAACCTATCTACAATTGATGGAATGAAGCAAGCAGATCTCAGTATGCAAGCAGGTGATATAATATACATCGACCCATTCATCAATTATGGCAACAGGATTTCTAGAGATATAGGTTCAACCCTAGGATTTTTAAGCTCATTACTTTTAGTATACACACTCGTGCAACAGCCTTAACATGGAAAAGGAAAAACTTTCAATTTTGAACGATGAATTCGATTTAGGGCTCGCGCTTCTAATTATTCGAAGAAATCTATTCTTGACAATTCTACTCATTTTAATGGGTGCTGGATTCGCTTTTTTTGTAAATCGATATACTACTCCTACCTATTATGCCTCCAGTGTCGTAAAAATTTCAGAAAAAAACGATGTGAATCAAATGATGAATTTTGAAAACATTTATGAAACCAATTTGGTGGCTGAAATGAGTAGGCTAAAGTCTAAAAAGATGTTAAGTGAAGCATTGGCAGACCTAAAGCTGGATGTTAACTATTACTCTAAAGGGAAATTTTTGAATACTGAGAACTATCGTTCGAGTAAATACAAAATCTCTTATCAGATTAAAGACAAATCTGTTTTAAATAAACTGATTCAAATTGAATTTGTAAAAGGATGCGCCCTTCTTAGTTTTAATGATGATCCAAGTTCCAATACGATTGTCCCCGTGAATACTTGGACTGATTTTGAAGGATTAGCTCTTAAAATTAATATCTCCAACATTAATCAAAATAAATTAAGTGATCAGAATCTGAAATTTTTATTTATGATTAATAATGAAAAGCAAATTGTGAATCATTTTTCAAAAGGTCTCGATGTTAGTATCTTTAATGTAAGAGCTAAAACAATCAAAATAGGTTATTCAGGAGATCATCCTGAAAAATGCGCCGATATTGTCAACAGTTTAGCCTCTGCGTTCCTAATTTCAAATATTTCTAAAAAGAAGGAGTCCGCAAATCAAATGATTAAATTCACAGATGATCAGGTAGTAAAAATTAATAAACGACTAGAATACTACAGAAAACTCTTAAAACCCTATAAGGAACTTGGTTCTTCAGAAACTAAAGACGATTTTGACTACAATCAATTAACAAGAGATTTAAAAGGAAAAGACGAAAATGAGAAAATCGAATTACAAGCTTCATTGTCAGATTTTACTCAATTCCAATTAAAACTATCCGAAAATCCTTCTAACGAAGAGTTGTATTCTATTTTATTGCTAAACTCTACCAATAAATACCTCTCTTCTGTGGGAACAAGTTTAAAACAGTTACTGGCTAAAAGGAGAGAATTAAGCTTTCGAGTAACCGAAGAGTCTTATGAAGTAAAAGAAATTGACTTTCAAATTAAGTTGCAACTAAATGATTTGAAGGAAGTTGTTTCAAACTTAATTGTTGAATTAAGAGAAAACATTCAACTCATTGATGAACGTTTAACAAGCTATGTAGTAGCAAAAGCATCAAAAGTAAAAGATTTTGATCATAATTCAGATTATCTGCATTTAGAAAGAATGTATGAAATAAACAGTGACTACTATTCTAAATTGCTTACTAAAAAAGCAGAATATGAAATGGTAAAAGCTGGATTTGTATCCGATAACGAAATCATTGAGCCCGCGAAAGCGAATATAGTTCCCATTGCTCCTGACAAGATGACAAATTTTATAATAGGTTGTTCGATCGGATTAATTATTGGACTGATTATAATTGTAATAAAATATCTTCTTCACAATACGGTCTCATCTACTGGAGATGTAATGAGACACACCAATAACATACCTATTTTAGGCATGGTACCTTCTTTTAGAGATGCAGTACCTGTATCCCAATTAATTGTTGATAAAAATCCGAAATCATTGATGTCAGAAGCCTTTCGATCAATACGCTCAAACCTACAATTCATCTCCAATAGTGAAGATTCTAAAATACTAACTGTTACCTCAACTATTTCTGGTGAAGGAAAAACATTCATAGCGATTAATCTCGGGGGAATTATTGCTTTTTCCGAAAAAAAGGTAATCATTTTGGATTTAGACATGCGAAAACCCAAAACACATATTGGTTTTAATGTTCAAAATACGGTTGGTATGAGTACGCTACTGATTGGAAAAACAACCTTAGACGAATGTATTCAAAAAAGTAATTTAGAAAATCTTCATTTTATCACTGCGGGTCCTATCCCTCCCAATCCATCAGAATTAATTATCAGTAAAAAAATGACCAATATATTTAATCAACTTAGAGAAGTTTATGATGTGATAGTTATTGACACTCCTCCTGTTGGTATAGTAACCGATGCATTGCCAATAATATCTAAAGTTGACTATCCAATATACATCGTTAGGGCGCACTTTTCTAAAAAAATGTTTCTAAAAAACATACAGATTCTTAAAGACAAAAAGGGAATAAGAAACTTATCTATTATACTAAATGGAGCAGATGGAGGCAAAAGATATAGCGGATACAGCAAGTATGGATACGGTTACGGATATGGCTATGGTGGCTCAAATGGATACTATGAGGAAAAACAAGAAAAGGAAAAACCAAGCTGGAAAAAACTATTTGTAAAGTCATGACGTTTGAAGAAACAACTTTAATTGATGCATATGTAATCACTCCCAATGTTTTTGGTGATCACAGAGGTTACTTTATGGAATCTTTTAATAAAAAATGTCTTGAAGAAATAATTGGACCTTTAAACTTCGTGCAAGACAACCAGTCTTTATCTTCAAAAGGTGTATTAAGAGGTTTGCATTTTCAGGCACCTCCTTTTGCTCAAGGTAAGTTAGTTCGAGTAATCAAAGGAGCCGTCAATGATGTAATTGTAGACATCAGAAAAAAATCGCCTACGTATGGTAAAAGCTTCAAAGTTCTTTTGTCGGAAAATAATTTTAAAATGCTTTGGATTCCACCGGGATTTGCCCATGGTTTTGAAACCTTAGAAAATGACACCATTTTTTCCTACAAAGTCACCAATTATTACCATAAGGAATCGGAGGGCGCAATAAAATGGAATGATCCAACCTTGAATATAAAATGGGACACAAAAAATCCAGTAACCTCAACAAAAGATAATGAAGGAGAATTATTTAAAAATTTTACTAGTCAATTTTAGACTGCTTACTACTTTTATAATCTAAACGAAAGAGAAATTATGCAATATATCATATTCTTTATTGTAGCCACAGCCTTCTCATTACTAATCAATGGATTGTTTCTCAAATTTTCAAGAACAATGGGAACGAAGAATAATCCGGGAACAACAGAGATCAGATGGGGAAGTACCTCAAAGCCCGCTTTTGGGGGAATTTCATTTTATATTGTATTTCTTTTATCATTTGCAGTATATGCCATAATATTTGCTTCATCCGATATACCGCTAGAATTTTTCGGAGTATTAATTGCTAGTTCCATTGGTTTTTTAGTTGGTTTAGCCGATGATGCCTACAACACGAAACCTTTTTTAAAATTCCTAGGACAATTTGCTGCAGCCGTTGCTTTAATTGCGACAAACAACTACATTACATTATTTGACAACACCTTAATTAACTATGCTTTAACCTTCGTATGGGTTACCGGTATGATGAATTCCATAAATATGTTGGATAATATGGATGGCATCACTACCTCTGTCTCGATTGGAGTAATCTCCACGGCACTTTTTACTTTAGTATTAACTCAAGATTTAAACCACCTCTATTTTTGGGTTCTTCTTGGAACAGTAGCTGCCTTAATTGGATTTTTATATTACAATTGGAATCCATCTCGAATGTATATGGGAGATACTGGAAGTCAATTCCTCGGCGCATTACTTGCGGCATTAGGTATATACTTCTTTTGGAACGGGTACAAATTTGAAGACACTTCATTCTTTCCTAAAGCCATCACCCCTATTCTTGCTTTCCTTCCTTCAATAATTGACACAACTACGGTTACCATTAATAGAATAGCAAGAGGTCAAAGTCCATTTGTTGGTGGAAGAGATCATACAACGCATCATCTCTCTTATCTAGGCTTAAAAGACCGATATATAGCTATTTTCTTTTTGACCATGACCTTTGTTTGCGGAGGAATTAGTCTTTACTTTAATTACCAAGTAAAAGAATGGAATACAGGTGTTATTATTGGAGTAGTTGTATTAATGCTTGGTACATTTGGCTTCCTTTTTGGAATAACAAAAAGAAAAAGAGCCAATGCAGAATAATAAAATTTATACCATCTCTGCAACTGTAATTGTTTTAGTTGCTTGCTTACAATTATTTACTTTCTCAAAAAAAGTAGCAAACTTAAATTTTGATGAAAGCCTGTATTACGTCGCAAAATCACACCCTCTACCAAAAAAGGTTCACTTTTGTGAAGAATTGGTTCCTTTAGAGAGTAGAGATATACGAGAACGATTGGATAAGGAAATTATAAAAAATGCATACTGGCATTCATCAATTCTTCTATATTATAAAAGGGCAGGAAAATTTTTCCCAATTATTGAACCTATTCTTAAAAAAAATAAAATACCCAATGATTTCAAATATCTTGTGATTGCAGAAAGCGGGTTGAAAAATGTTGTTTCACCTGCAGGAGCTAAAGGTTATTGGCAATTTATGGAAAAAACGGGAAGAGAATTTGGACTTGAAATAAACAAGGAGGTTGATGAGAGATATAATCTAGAGAAGTCAACTCAAGCTGCTTGTGACTATCTAAATGATGCCTATAAAAAATTTGGATCCTGGACTTTGGTGGCTGCCTCATATAATATGGGTATGTATGGTCTTGAAAAAAACCTTAATCGACAACAAGTCAATAATTATTATGACCTTTTACTAAATTCTGAAACTGCCAGATATGTTTTTAGAATTATCACTTATAAATTAATCCTTGAGCATCCCGAGCAATATGGATTTAACTTGCATGAACATGATCGCTATTCACCGGTCCATTACAAAACAATTACAATAGATACTACAATATCTAATTTAGCAACCTTTGCTAAACAGCAAGGTATTAACTATAAAATATTGAAATTAGGTAATCCTTGGTTAAGGCAAAGATCATTGAAAAACCCCAATAAGAAACGTTATCATTTGCACCTACTCACCAAAGACTTTTATGTTTACACAAACAATAAAAAAGATAGTATTGATTCACTGAATGATTATCAAAACAACCTCATAAAGCCCATTAAATCGGTACATTCTGATAGTACCAAAAACCAATAGCGATTGAAAGAGAAAAGTGCAAAATGGAACTGTTTTTCCGAATCAGAGTTCATTAAAATTGAAGGTGCCAAAGAGCATAATCTCAAAAACATTTCCCTAGAGATCCCCCGAAATAAATTGGTTGTAATAACCGGATTAAGTGGTAGTGGAAAGTCAAGCCTTGCCTTTGATACGATTTATGCAGAGGGTCAACGAAGGTATATGGAATCCTTCTCCGCCTACGCAAGACAGTTCATTGGCAATATGAAAAGACCCAATGTAGAAAAGATAACAGGCCTTAGTCCTGTTATCGCTATTGAACAAAAAACCACGTCAAAAAGTCCTAGGTCAACAGTAGGAACGATAACCGAGATATATGACTTTTTAAGATTACTTTTTGCAAGAGTTGCTGATGCCTATAGCTATGAAACCGGTGAACGAATGGTAAGTTACACCACTCAGCAAATTGGGGAAAGTATTACTGAAAAGTTCGCTAATAATGGAATTTACCTCATGGCACCTTTAGTAAAAGGAAGAAAAGGTCACTATAGAGAATTATTTGAAAAACTAGGAAAACAAGGGTACTCAAAGGTTAGAATTGACGGAGAAATAGTAGAAATTGTAAAAGGCCTACAGGCTGATAGGTATAAAACACACGACATAGAAGTTATTATAGACCGGTTAATGATTGACCATAATTCTTATCAAGACCAACGGTTTAAACGTTCTTTATCAACTGCGTTAACAGTTGGTAAAGGTTCTTTAATAGTATCTACCAAAGAAGCCAATTTTCTTCAGTTTTACAGTCAACATTTAACCTGTCCTAGCTCCGGTATTTCATATAAACTTCCAGAACCTAATTTATTTTCCTTCAATAGTCCCTATGGAGCATGCCCAACATGTAATGGACTTGGAGAAGTCTACTCCTTTGACGAGAAAAAAATTGTACCGGATAAAAAAAGATCAATCGCAAAAGGAGCCCTATTTCCATTAGGTAAGAAAAAAAAGAACTATATCTTTAAAATCATTGAGGAACTTGCTGATTCCTACGGAGAATCTCTTGAACAACCATTTTCAAAACACTCCAGTGAATTTGTTCATGCATTAATGTTTGGAAGTGAAAACACCTTAAAGAACGCAACCATTAAATTTGAGGGTGTTCTTCACTACTTACAGCAGTTAAATGAATTTAAAAATTCATCTGAAAACCGCTGGTTGAAGAGCTATATGAGTAGTTCAACATGTTCAAGTTGCAACGGTGGTCGTTTAAAAAAAGAAGCTGATCATTTTAAAATCAATGGTAAATCTATTTCAGATCTCGCTCATCTAGATATTCAAGAACTAAAAAACTGGCTCAGTAATTTACACCACACTCTTAATGATGTGCAAAAAAAAATTGCATATGAAATCATTAAAGAAACACTAAATAAGGTTCAATTTTTGCTCGATGTTGGACTTGATTATTTACACCTCAATCGAACAGCAAAAACACTATCTGGTGGGGAAAGTCAACGAATAAGACTCGCTAATCAAATCGGCGCAAAACTTGTAGGTGTCCTTTATATTTTAGATGAACCTAGTATTGGACTTCATCAAAGAGATAATAAAAGATTGATCAAAGCCCTTAAAAAACTCAGAGATAATGGAAATTCAATCATTGTTGTTGAGCACGATAAAGAAATCATGCAGGAAGCTGATCATATTGTTGACATAGGACCAAAGGCAGGAAAATATGGCGGTAAAATTATTGACCAAGGCCACCTAACAAAACTATCAAATCAAGAAAGTACAACTTATCAATACCTTACTGAAAAAAAAGAGATACAAATTCCAAGACGACGACTTATTAATAAAACATGTATTCAATTAAAAGGAGCTTCCGGTCACAATTTAAAAAATATTGATCTTCGAATTCCAATCGGAAACTTTACTTGTATAACTGGAATTTCAGGCAGCGGGAAATCAACTCTAATTAACGACACCCTTATTCCACTGCTTTACAATCATGTTTATAAGAGTAAAATTGCACCTTTACCATTTAAATCAGTAACAGGTCTAGAACATGTAGATAAAATTATTCAGATTGATCAATCTCCAATTGGAAGAACACCGAGATCAAATCCAGCAACCTATACAGGAATGTTTACAGACATTCGAAATCTATTTGCTCTTCAACCTCAAGCAAAAATTAATGGGTTTAAACCTGGAAGATTTTCATTTAATATCTCGGGAGGGAGATGTGAGGAATGTAAAGGAGCGGGTGTTGAAACAATTGAAATGAACTTTCTTCCCGATGTATTCGTCACCTGTAAGGCATGCCAAGGAAAGAGGTATAATAAAGAAACACTACAGGTTAAACACAAGGGTAAAAATATTAGTGAAGTATTAAACATGTCAATATCTGAGGCATATACTTTCTTTGATGCCCAACCAAAAATTAAGCGAAAACTAGAAACCTTAAACGACGTAGGACTAGGGTATCTTCAACTTGGTCAAGCATCTACTACCTTATCCGGAGGAGAAGCTCAGAGAATTAAACTCGCAACCGAACTTTCTAAAAAATCAACAGGTAAAACAATTTTTGTATTAGACGAACCTACCACAGGTCTGCACTTCGAAGACATTTATGTATTAAACCGTGTACTTCAAAAAATTGTTGATAAAGGAAACACCGTTGTCGTTATAGAGCACAATCTTGATGTTATAAAAGTTGCCGACTATATTGTTGATATTGGTCCAGAAGGAGGTAAGCAAGGAGGTCAAATAGTTGCACAAGGTACTCCAGAGAGTGTAGCTAAAAACAATAAAAGCATCACTGGACAGTTTCTAAAGAAAGAACTCAAGTAACTTTTTAAACGAATTCTAGTAAACTATTTACTTAGGCTTTTTTCTCACCGCTAATCACACGTTCACATGAAAGATCAGGAAAAAAAAATAATTGAAGCATTTTCCGAAAAAAATTGGAATGAAATAAAAACCAACGACTCATGGGTTATTTTTAAAGTCCTATCCGAATTTGTTGATGCTTTTGAAAAACTAGGTCGAATTGGACCTTGTGTATCCATTTTTGGTTCTGCAAGAACTAAAGAGGACGATCATTTTTACATACTAGCAGAAGATTTAGCATATAAAATCACGCAACATGGATATGGAGTAATTACTGGTGGCGGCCCAGGAATAATGGAGGCAGCAAACAAAGGAGCAAATCGAGGAGGAGGAAAATCTGTAGGCTTAAATATATCATTGCCCTTTGAGGAATTCCACAATAAATATATCGACCGAGATAAGAAAATTGACTTCGATTTTTTCTTTGTCAGAAAGGTTATGTTCGTAAAATACGCTCAAGGCTTTGTTGTCTTACCGGGAGGTTTTGGAACACTTGATGAATTATTTGAGGCCATAACATTAATTCAAACCAGTAAAATAGGGATGTTCCCCATTGTCCTTGTAGGAACAGAATTTTGGGGAGGTATGGTTGACTGGATTAAAAACTCTTTATTGAAAAATGGTAAAATTTCCGAAAAAGATTTGAACCTCTTCCATGTTGTTGACACATCAGACGAAGCCCTTAAAATCATTAATGACTTCTATTCCAAATACACCCTTAAACCGAACTTTTAACTTGTAATTATTAGTAAATTACTACCCATGTCTGACTAATTTTCTATAAATTAGTCAATTAGTACCAAAATTTAGGGAATGAAATTTTTACACATAATCTTTCTTGTTTGTTTGCTTTTTGGAATAAAAAAAGGAATCGCACAAGAGTCAACTGACACATCTAATGTGGAGGACAAAGCACCTAAAAAACATATCCCGCTTACCTATAACATGGGAATTGGTTTATACAATTACAGGGGTGACGTTGGATTAATAAAGAATTTAGGAACTACCGAAAATTTTCAAACTTCTCTAAGAGGTGGTTTAGAATACAAAATAAAAAGTGTTTTAGGTCTTGGTATTAATGTTGGTTATGGATCTTTAGTCAAAAACGAAAAAAATGGAGGTGATAATGATAACTTCTATACCACTATTTTATCGGGAGGAATAAGTGGCAACTTTCATTTTGCTAATGGTTACATGCTTGCAGAAAAATACCCAATAGACCCTTTTTTATCTTTTGGAGTTAATTATTTAAGCTTTGATCCTAAAACGGATTTATTAGATGAAAATGGCGCTACCTACTATTATTGGACCGATGGAACAATCAGAGATGAAGCTCAATCAACTGGAAACCCTTTAACAACCCCTACTCTTCAGAGAGACTACGATTACGAAACAACAATTGCTGTTCCAAATGGGGAACAAAAAACAGCATTAGGTTATGTAGTAGGTGCCGGTTTTAATTTTCACATCACATCATATCTTCAAGCTCAACTGATGCAAACAGTTTCTTTTACAAATACTGATTTCCTGGATGGTCATATAGGTGGAGAAGCGAATGATGTTTACATGAACTCCTCTATAAGTTTAATTTTTAATCCTTCAGGATATGTTTCTAAAGAAGAATCCTCCAACCAATTTGATGATATCGATTTTGTATCTCTACTCAAAGCCGATAGTGATGCTGATGGTGTTTTAGATATTGATGACAAGTGTAACGATACGGAAGAAGGTATTGAAGTGGATCGCCATGGTTGCCCAAAAGATAGCGACGAAGATGGTATACCTGATTATATGGATGATGAAATAAAAACTAAAAAAGAAGTAGCAAAAATAGATTCTAATGGCGTTGGTATTCCTGATAGCCTTGTTGCTGAAGCTGCCTTAGACACGACGAATTTCACCTTGCGCCAAGAATTGTGTCAATATTATCCAAGTATGTGTCAAGGAGATGAAACAGATGCAGAATATCAAATTATTAATAGTGGTAAAGCTGACAGAAAACTAATTAATTCTAAAGTAACTCCTAGTAAAAGACCCATTGAAGAAATAAAGAAAATTTGTGATCTTAATGGAGATGGTGAAATAAATTCAAAAGAGATTTACCAAAGTATAGATAATTATTTCGATGGTAAATTAGATCTAAGATTGGGTGACCTTCATAAATTAATTGATTATTACTTTGATCAGTAAGTTCAAAAAACGGAGCAAAAGCCCCCATACAAGTGGCTTTTCCTTTGCAAATAATCTGAATTTACAACAAATAATAAATCTACTTTTTGAAAAAGGTGTTAGTTGTTAAATTAGTCCTATGAAATTCATCAAATTTTTCTTTTCCAAAGCTTTCTTTATCAACCTTCTTATCGCGCTATTGCTTCTTGTAATCGGGTTATTTATTTTGGACAATTACCTCGATGGACTTACCAAACATGGAGAAAAAGTAGCCGTGCCTAACGTGGTGAATAAAAAAATCACTGATATTGACACTAACTTGGTAAACAAAGGTTTTCGTTATGAAATTATGGATTCTGTTTGGGAAAGAAAATTACCCAAAGGAATTGTTGTTGACCAAAAACCAGAACCAGGAGATTCTGTAAAAGATGGAAGAAAAATCTATTTAACAATTAATGCTCGGTCCGATAAAATGATAAAACTCTCCATTGGCAGTATTGTTAAGGGAACATCTACAGCAAGAGAGGCATTAGAGTATATCTCAAGTATTGATATTGAACATGATTCTACAATTCTTGTTCCTCATGATTATGATAATATCGTTCTGGGATTTAAAGACACAAAAGGAAGAACCCTAAAAGATGGCGATAAACTTAAAGCTGGATCTAAAATATGGCTTGTTGTAGGACATGACGGAGGAGAAAAAATACGAACACCTAAAGTATTAGGATTACCACTTAAGGAGGCCGTACACACCCTTAAAAAAAGATTACTAAATGTATCTGTAATGGAATCAGGGGACGGTGCATGTGTGGAAGGAATCGATTCGAGTTTAGCGCGAATTACGCTACAGCGACCTGCCTGTGGTGATGATATAAAAATTGGAAAAGAAGTATCCATTTTTTATTCCTGCGACACAACCTTGAAAATCAATACCGATTGTAAATAATTCATGGAAGAGGAATTAGACGAGAAAGAATTATTTGAGGTATTCAAAGTCATTGCTGATCCAGGACAAAAACCCTTAAGAATTGATAAATTCTTACTTGACCGTTTGGAAAACACCTCTCGTAATAAAATTCAAGAGGCCGCTAAATCAGGTAATATTCTCGTTAATTCACAACCTGTTAAATCAAATTATAAGGTAAAACCTTCCGATGTTATTCAAATGGTTGTGCCTGAAGAACCTAAGATTCTCGATTTAATTCCTCAAGACATACCTATTAATGTCATCTATGAAGACGATGATTTAATTATTGTCAATAAAATAGCCGGTCAAGTTGTTCACCCGGGTTATGGGAACTATAAGGACACATTAATTAACGCCTTAATTTTTCACTTTGGCCAACTCCCAACAAGTCCGGAGTTAAATCACCGGCCAGGATTAGTTCATCGCATTGACAAAAACACCTCTGGACTCTTAGTTATTGCTAAAACAGATGCAGCAATGATAAAATTAGCCAAACAATTTTTTGACAGAACAATAAATAGAAAGTATGTAGCTCTGGTTTGGGGAAATGTTAAACAAGATGAGGGAACAATAAAAACAAATCTTGCTCGAAGCGTAAAAAACAGAAAAGTAATGGACACCTTTGAATTTGAGGGTGAAATAGGAAAACATGCGATTACAAACTATAAAGTCATCCAAAGATTAGGATATGTTACACTCGTTGAATGTAAGCTTGAAACTGGTCGTACACATCAAATTCGAATTCATATGAAATCAATTGGTCATCCATTATTCAATGATCCGGAATACGGAGGAGAGAAAATACTAAAAGGACAAAATTCTGCTTCCTATAGACGATTTATACAAAACTGCTTTAATTTAATCCCTGGTCAGGCCCTTCATGCAAAAAGCCTAAGTTTTGAGCATCCCACCACTAAAGAAATAAAGTTCTTCGAATCAGATTTACCGGAGGGATTTAATCAAATCATTGATAAATTTAAAAAGATTGAATTGAAGTAAATCATTACTTTCATTGGCAGTCGTCCTTCCCCATACTTTTTTAAATCGTCTTAAAAAGCAGATCACCTGCTTGGTTTAAGCGTGTATTCAATCATTAAATCGCCATCATTAGAAGATCTAAATCTTTGTATGGCAGATTAAATGTTTCACCCAAGACTTTACTGGTTAAAATCCCTTTATACATATAAACACCATGCTTTATCCCACATTGTGTATGCATCATTTTTTGAAGACCACCACCTTCTCCTATATCAAGTAAAAGAGGAGTAAACACATTACTTAACGCATAAGAAGCTGTTCTGCTTACACGAGATGCAATATTTGGGACACAATAATGGGTGACTCCATATTGTTTATAAATAGGATCTTCTAGCGACTTGACTTGTGACGTTTCAAAGCACCCTCCTGTATCAATACTCACATCAATAATTACAGAACCAAATTTCATTTCGGAGACCATTTCTTCTGTCACAACACAAGGAGTTCTTCCGTTTTTAGGCCGTAATGCCCCAATTACAACATCAGCATTCTTAAGGACTTTCTTAAGTATTTTTGGTTGTAAAATAGATGAGTACACGCGCTGTCCTAGATTATTTAGCGTTCTTCTTAGTCGATGTGATTCATCATCAAAAATTTTCACATTTGCACCCAATCCCAAGGCACTTCTTGCAGCAAACTCCCCTACTCCTCCTGCTCCTAAAATCACAACCTCTGTGGGCTTTACTCCAGGAATACCCCCCATCATTACGCCATGACCTCCATTGGCATTACTTAACAATTCAGCCGCAATCAGGATCGAGGTATTTCCAGCAATTTCACTCATACTACGAACAATTGGATACAAACCTTCTCGATCTTTGATAAAATCATACGCAATTCCAGTAACTTTCTTTTTCATCAAAGCCTGAATACAATCCTTGGGCTGAGCAGTGAGTTGTAGTGCAGAAAACAACACCTGTTTTTGAGCAACATCCAACATCGATATTTCATCCAACGTAGGAGGAGCAACCTTGATGATTATATTCGCTTTGTAGGCTTGCTTTGCCTCATAAACAATCTCAGCTCCAGCTTCGCTGTAATCTTTATCTGTGAAATTTGCTGCTGCACCAGCGTTAGATTCAACAATCACTCGATGCCCGTTATTGACTAATAACCCCACACTATCAGGCACCAAAGGAACTCTATTTTCCTGTAAAGCTGTTTCTTTTGGTATTCCAATAAATAAACTCTGCTCTCCTCGAGCTACTTCAAGCATTTCCTCTTGAGGCATTAAGCCACTTTCCGTTAGATGCTTTATTAAATCTGATGACTTCATAAATTATGTAAACGTATAGGTTCTTTTTCCGTCGGTGTCTTCTATTAGCACATGCATGATCTCATGAGAAGAAGGTAATAAATTTTCAACTTTTTCAGGCCACTCAATAAAACACCAATGACCAGAATATAAATACTCCTCAAACCCAATATCAAGCGCCTCATTTTCATTCTCTAATCGATACGCATCAAAATGATAAACATCAGATTGTTTGCCTATATAATGATTAACAATCCCAAAAGTAGGGCTACTCACATTTTCTTCTACACCTAATTTTAAACAAATTTCTTTTATCAAAGTAGTTTTTCCTACACCCATTTTCCCATCAAATAAAATAATTCTCCTATCATGAGTAGTTTCCAACAAAGATTGGGCAACACTAGGGATCTCTTCCAATTTATCAGCTGTCAACTTCATCTATTTACTTTTCATAATAACAATTGGAACAATCATTTCTTCCATACTTATACCTCCATGTTGTAATGTATTCCTGTAATGTTTAACGTAATGATTGTAGTTATTCGGGTAAGCAAAAAAATCGTTGTTTCTTGCAAAAATATAACGTGTACTTATGTTTAATTTCGGTAAAAAAACATCCGCTGGATCATCTACTTCATACACCTCTTTATGCACATAGTTCATATTTCTACCCGCTTTATAACGAAGGTTAGTACTGATGTTTTTATCTCCCATAACTTTTCGTGGTTGATCCACCAAAACTGATCCGTGATCGGTAGTTAATACCACTTTTGCTCCTGATCCTTTTAATTGCTTCAACATCTCTAATAATGGTGAATTTTCAAACCATGACTTCGTAATACTTCTGTACCCTTTTTCATCCTCAGCAAGTTCCCTCATCACTTTAAAATCTGTTCGTGCATGAGAAAGAGTGTCTACAAAATTGTACACAATCACATTTAAATCATTCTGTTTCAATTCATGAAATCTATCCAGTAATCTACGTGCTCCGTGTAAATTAGTTATTTTATTGTAGGTTATTTTTAACTCATTCTTACCATTCCTCTTTAACAAAGCACGAAGGAGTTCCTCTTCATGGTCATTCTTTTTTTCCTCTTCATCCTCATCGATCCAATATTGAGGAAATTGTCTTTGAATTTCTGAAGGCATAAGTCCCGCAAAAAGTGCGTTTCTTGCAAATTGTGTTGCAGTAGGTAAAATAGAAAAGTAACATTCGTCCTCTTCAATTAAAAAATGTTTAGAAAATTCGGATTGAAGTGTTCGCCACTGATCATAACGAAGACAATCCAAAACAATGAGAAATGTTGGAGATTCTGACAATTCAGGGATTAATTTCTTTTCCAATAAAGTGTGGGATAAAATTGGAGTGTCTTCATCTGGATTGTTCAACCATTCCACATAGTTTCGTTCAACATATTTACAGAAAGACTGGTTGGCCTCCTGCCTTTGTGCATGAAGTATCTCCCCCATACCTGACTCCTCTCCCTGAGCAAGCTTTAAATCCCAATACACCAGTTTTTTTTGAATATTTATCCAATCCTTAGCATCTAGCCTATCTGAAAGCTCCATGCTAATTTGACGAAATTCCTTTTGATAATCAAGCGTAGATTTTTCACTAATTAATCGCGAATTATCAAGAATTTTTTTCAAAGAAAGTAAGATCTGATTCGGATTAACAGGCTTTATAAGATAATCAGAAATTTCACCTCCAATTGCTTCTTCCATAATATGCTCCTCTTCACTTTTAGTAATCATAACGACTGGAAGGCTCTTTTTCAGCTTTTTAATCTCCAACAACGCATCTAACCCTGATACACCAGGCATATTTTCATCCAAAAACACCACATCAAAATGTGATTTAGCGACCTCTTCAATCGCCTCGTCTCCACTTTTTACAGGTTTCACACTGTAGTTTTTTCTTTCTAAAAATAGAATATGTGGCTTCAATAATTCAATTTCATCATCTGCCCATAAAATTTTAATCATATCCATTAAAAAATCTTAATTTTGAAGGTGTCTGCTCTAAAAATAGGAATTAATAAGTTCCGTTTTAAAAAAGAACAAAAAAAGTCATCGATATCAAACTGAATAAAAAAAAGATTATCAACGATCCAGTATATGGATTTGTCAACATCCCTTTTGATATTGTTTTTGACATCATTGAACACCCTTATTTTCAAAGATTAAGAAGAATTAGACAACTCGGGCTAACCAGCATGGTTTACCCTGGTGCTTACCATTCAAGATTCCATCATGTTATTGGAGCAATGCATTTGGCAAAACAGGCAATTGAAATCTTACAATCGAAAGGACATCAAATATCTGAAGAAGAATGCAAAGCGGTAATCTGCGGTGTGCTTTTGCATGATATAGGACATGGTCCCTTCTCTCACGCATTGGAGTTTACGCTTGTCAATGGCATTAATCATGAGGAGCTCTCTATTCTTTTTATGGAAGAATTAAACAGGGAATTCAATGGTGAACTTGATTTAACAATTGAGATTTTCACAAATAAATACCACAAAAAATTCCTCCATCAACTCATTAGTAGTCAGTTAGATGTAGACCGACTTGACTACCTAAATAGAGATAGTTTCTACACAGGAGTAAATGAGGGTGTTGTTGGTGTAGACCGAATCATTAAATTGTTAAATGTCCATAATGATGAATTGGTCATTGATGAAAAAGGGATTTATTCCATTGAAAAGTTCCTCGTAGCAAGAAGAATTATGTATTGGCAGGGTTACCTTCATAAAACAGTGGTTGCTGCTGAATTTTTAGTCATTAATATTCTTACAAAAGCCAAAGCTCTAGTTATTCAGGGAGAGCCTCTATTTTGTACAAAATCATTAAAAAAGTTTTTACAATCTAATAGTTCACTCGATGACTTTAAGCTAAATCCAGATTTGTTGCGAGAATTTGCCCAATTAGATGACAACGATATTTTCACTTGCGTTAAAGAATGGTCAAAATATTCAGATAAAACTCTTGCTTTACTCTGTGACATGATGATTAATCGAAAATTATATCGAATTGAGATTTCATCACAACCTTATAATGCAGAGTATATTAACGAATTAAGAATAAAAGCTGTTAAGCAATTAAACATCGATCCTGAGGATGTTCAATATTTTGTTTTTAGTGACACCATACAAAACAATGCTTACAACCAAAAAAAAGACAGAATAAGTATTTTGTATAAAAACAAAACGACAAAAGACATAGCAGAGGCCTCGGACCAATTAAATATTTCTAGTCTTTCCACACCGGTAACAAAGTTTTTTATCTGTTACCCAAAATCATTAGTATTATGACATTTACTGCTCAACAAATAGCCGCTTTAATCCAAGGAACAATAGAGGGAAATCCAGAGGCAGAGATAAACACTTTTGCAAAAATCGAGGAAGGAACACCTGGCGCACTCTCATTTTTGGCCAATCCAAAATATGAAGAATATTTATATAATTGTTCATCATCTGCCGTTATTGTTAGCAAAGATCTGCAGTTACAAAAAGCGGTAAAAACGACGCTTATTCGGGTTCCTGATGCCTATGGAGCATTTGCAATACTGTTACAAAAATATGAAGAAATGAAGCCTCGTTTAACAGGCAGAGAGGAGCCCAATTTTATTGGAAATAATACACAAATTGGAAAAAACGAATATATAGGTGCTTTCGTAAAAATTGGAAAAAATGTAAAAATTGGAGATAACGTATCCATACATTCGAATGTTGTCATTGAAAACAATATCAGCATTGGTGATAATACCGTCATATATCCAAACTGTGCCATCTACAATGGTTGTTCAATCGGTTCAAACTGCACCATCCATAGTGGAACTATTATAGGTAGTGACGGGTTTGGCTTCGCTCCAAATTCAGAGAATCAATACAACAAAATACCTCAAATTGGTAATGTAGTGATTGAAGATCATGTAGAGATAGGAGCAAATTGTAGTATTGATCGTGCAACCATGGGGTCAACTACCATTAAAAAAGGTGTGAAACTAGATAACCTCATCCAAATTGCCCATAATGTTGAAGTTGGAGAAAACACTGTAATTGCTGCTCAATCTGGGGTAGCTGGTTCAACAAAAATTGGAAAAAACTGCATGATTGGCGGACAAGTTGGTATTGTAGGTCATATTATCATAGAAGAGGGCGTTAAAATTGCTGCACAATCAGGAATAGGAAAATCCATTTTAACCAAAAATTCAATTTGGCAAGGATCACCAGCTTTTGATGTAAAATCGTACCAAAAAAGCTTAGTTGGATTCAGAAACCTCCCTAAAATTCAAGAAAAGATCAATAATTTGGAAAAACAAATGTCCAAATTATCCGATAAGGAATAAAAGCATTACTTTTGGTATGCTAGAGTTGATTTTATGGGTGAAAAGCAAAAGACAATTTCAAAGGAAGTTTCTTTAACAGATATTGGGTTACATACTGGTCAAAAAGTTAATTTAACATTTTGTCCTGCACAAGAAAACTTTGGTATTAAATTTCAAAGAATTGATCTTGAGGACCATCCCATAATTGAAGCTAATGTAGATTATGTGAGTGAGGTTCAAAGAGGAACAACCCTTACTAAAAACGGAAACTCTGTTTCAACTATTGAGCATTCACTTGCTGCGCTAACCGGTCTAGGAATAGATAATTGCCTTATCAAGATTGATGCCCAAGAGGTTCCAATCATGGATGGAAGTTCCACCCCATTCGTTAATATTCTAAAAGAAGCGGGAATAAAAGAACAAGATTCCGAAAAAGACTATTTAATAATAAAGGAACCTATTAAATTTTCTATAGAAGATCAAGGAATCGAACTCATCGCACTTCCAGATGATCATTTCAGCGTGAAATCAATGATTGATTATGACTCTCCAGTCCTTGGCCAACAACATGCAAGCATGGAGAACATTCAAGATTTTGAAGATGAGATCGCCTCGTCAAGAACATTTTGTTTTCTGCATGAATTAGAATTTTTAGCACAAAATAATTTAATCAAAGGAGGAGATTTAAGTAATGCCATTGTAGTTGTTGATAAGGTTATCGAAAAGGAACGATTAAATCAAATTGCACAATTATTAGGAAAACCAACTGTTGAGGTAACCTCCAAAGGCATATTAGATAATATTGAACTTCGTCATGAAAACGAAGCCGCACGTCATAAACTTTTGGATATTGTAGGAGATTTAACCCTTGTTGGAAAGCCGATCAAAGGAAAGATTATTGCCACAAAACCTGGTCATGGCCCCAATACTGAATTCGCAAAACTTATAAAAAAAAGATCAAAAGAAATGGAAACCAAATTTGACGTTTCAAAAACTGTACTTGATGTAGAAGGCATCAAAAAAATTCTTCCTCACCGTCCTCCAATGCTTATGGTGGACAGAATCATTGAACTTTCTCCAGACAAAGTAGTTGGAGTTAAAAATGTATCGGTGAATGAAGACCTATTTAGGGGCCATTTCCCAGACCAACCTATTTTCCCTGGAGTTTTGCAAGTAGAGGCAATGGCTCAAGTAGGAGGAGTATTAGTGTTATCTCAATTCGAAGACCCAGAAAATTACCTCACTTATTTCATGAAAATAGATAAGGTTAAGTTTAGAAAAATGGTAGTTCCAGGTGATCAGATCGTTTTTGAAATTAGTTATCTCACTCCATACAGAAGAGGTGTAGCACACATGGCTGGAAAAGCTTATGTAAATGGGACATTGGTAACCGAAGCGGAAATGATGGCCAAAATTGATAAAGTAAAGTAACATGCACCAACCTTTAGCCTACATACATCCTCAATCAAAAATTGCTAAAAATGTAGTTATTGAACCCTTCGTTACGATAGAAAAAAATGTAGAAATTGGTGAGGGTACTTGGATCGGTCCGAATGTAACCATAATGGAGGGAAGTAGAATTGGTAAAAATTGTCGTGTTTTCCCAGGAGCAGTAATTGGTGCCATTCCACAGGATCTTAAATTCAATGGAGAAGAATCCCTAGCCATCATTGGAGACAATGTTACAATTCGAGAATGTGTTACCGTAAACAGAGGGACAGAAGATCGGCATAAAACTGTGGTAGGAGATAACGTACTACTTATGGCTTATGTGCACATCGCACATGATTGTTCTGTGGGCAATAACGCCATTTTAGCCAATAGCACAAACCTTGGTGGTCATGTTGACATCGATGAATTCGCTATTCTGGGAGGAGGTACATTAGTTCATCAATTCTGTCACATAGGAAAACACGCAATGATTAGTGGTGGTGCTTTAATTAATAAAGACATTCCTCCTTATGTCAAAGCAGGTCGAGATCCTATCTCTTACATTGGAATTAATTCAATTGGTTTAAGAAGAAGGAATTTTAAACCTGAGAAAATTCAGGAAATTCAAGAATTGTATCGAATTATTTATCTACGAGGAATGAATAATACACAAGCCGTAAATTTCATAGAAGCAGAAGTGAAGGCTAGTAAAGAAAGAGATGAAATAATTTCATTCATTCAAGATTCCAAACGTGGTATTATGAAAGGATACTTTAAATAAATAATAAATGGCAACGACAGCTGATTTCAGAAACGGATTATGTTTCAATTATAATGGTAAAATTGTTAAAATCATTGAATTTCAACATGTAAAACCGGGAAAAGGCCCAGCCTTTGTGCGAACAAAACTTCGGAACCTTGAGAATGGTAAAGTCATTACCAACACGTTTACAGCGGGCGTAAAAATCGAAACCGTTCGAATTGAAACGAGAAATTACCAGTTTTTGTATAAAGACGATATGGGGTATAATCTCATGAACTCAGAAACATATGAACAAACTGCCGTAAACGAAGAATTAATTAGCGCACCTAAATTCCTTAAAGACGGAATGGAGGTTGAAGTAATGGTTCATGCTGAAAACGAAGAAGTATTGGGTGTTGAATTACCTCAATATGTTGAATTTGAAATCACTTATACTGAGCCTGGAGTGAAGGGAAATACAGCAACAAATGCAACCAAACCTGCTAAAATTGAAACAGGAGCAGAAATAAGAGTACCCTTATTTGTTAATCAAGGAGATATCGTCAAAATCGATACGCGATCGGGGGACTACAATGAACGTGTAAAAAAATAAATTCACTTACTGAATCGATTATACGTGAATGATAATCAAGTAGCAGAATAGCTACAGGTCTCAATATCGTAATTTTTTGTTACCTTTTTGATACATTAGATAAAGGAAATGGCAGTGAAATCATTAAAGCGTGCTCAAAATAAAATTAAGATCAAAGATCTTAAACTGGACGCTTTACTTGAAGTTACACTAGCCATTAATAGCAATGTTACCAAAGAAGAACTCTTTGGAATATATGAAAAGGTCCTCCGGGAACTGGATATTGAGAAAATAGCGCTATACATCTATGAATCAGAATGGAATTTAGCAACTTGGTATGGATTAGAGGGTGAAAAACTAAATATTAATGTAGAACAAGACCTCTTAATATATGAAGAAATTGAAGAAGTTAATTCAAAATCTGAAGCCATCTTTGATGGATTTGATTTAATTATTCCTGTTTTTCACAAAACTAAACCGCTTGCCTATCTTCTTATTGGTGACATCATCAATGAAGCAATTCAAATTAGTCCAATCATTAAGCATCTTCCTTTTATTCAAACCTTTACTAATATTATATCGGTTGCTATAGAAAATAAAAACCTTGCTAAAGAAGCTATTCGACAAGAACGAGTGAAGAAAGAATTGGAACTTGCTAGTCAAATGCAAGGGATGCTATTGCCAACAACGCTCCCACAAGATGAACACCTAGACATAGCAGCCTTTTATAAAAGTCACCAACAAGTAGGTGGTGATTACTATGATGTCATTTGGGTAAACAAAACTGAAATTGCCATGTGTATTGCGGATGTATCTGGTAAAGGAGTTTCCGCAGCAATATTAATGAGTAATTTTCAAGCGAATCTTCAAGCTGGTGTAACTCATTCTGTAAGTTTACCCGAACTGGTTCAATACCTTAATGACAAGGTAATTCGAAATGCAAAAGGAGAAAAGTTTATCACTATGTTTATTGCGACCTATAATATTGAGAGTCGTCAATTAACATATGTCAATTGCGGCCATAATCCACCTGTATTAAAAAACGGAACCGAAATTCTTCAACTCAAGGACGGATGTCCTGGTTTAGGTATGTTGGATTACTTACCATCTCCTAAAATAGGCGTTATCGATCTTAAGCAGAATGCCTCGCTGGTTATGTATACTGACGGTTTAGTGGAGGTTGAAAACAACAAAAAGGAAGAATATGGCACCACAAGAGTTATGGAATCCATAATAAAAAAGAAAAAAGCTTCAATGGCGGAACTAAATACCTTTTTGATGAAAGATTTGGAACAATTCAAAGAAGAGGAACCCTTTGTAGATGATATTGCAATACTCAGTTGTAAATTCCTTTAATTTTTTCGCATTTTTAATGCCAAAATTCCGTACCGATCTCTCTTATCGGTATGATCAAAAAGAATATTTTCCCTTAAACTCTTGTACATATTACTTCCTTCAAAATGTTTTTCCATTTGAACAGAAAATTCAGGTTTAAATTTATCAGCAACATTCCAACCAAAATTACTGGGCTCAGCTACAGTTGGAAAAGAGTGAATATCTGCAATAAGTAAAAAATACCCTCCTTTTTTTACAACCCTTTTTATTTCTTGAATACATTGATTTAAATCATCTACATGATCTAAAGAATTTAAAGATGAAACAAAATCAAAATAATTATTTTCAAAAGGAATCGATTCGGCACCTGACTTTATGTACTGCATTTTATGATTCTTTCCACCCATTTTCAAATACTGATTCGCCAATGGATCCAACCCAACTCTTTCTTGAGCATGATGTGCCCACTCTAAACTACCCCTGGGACCGCAACCCACATCAAGAATTTTTTTATCGTCAAAATCGTCAAAGGAAAGATTAAAAAATGTAGTAAAAAAAGCTTCAAAATGTTCATTCTTAAACTTCCCCTCAAAAATCTTCTTGTACCACCAAAAAATCATTTCGTTTGCCCCTTTGAGTAATTTAGGACCAAAAAGGAATAAAAAGATTTTACTCGCATAGCGATATCCACCTGTAGCTATTTTATTATCGCGTAACTGCATTATACGAGAACGGGTCTTTTTGATTTAAAAAGTTCTTTAAGTTCTGGCGGAACGTTATTAATAGTACTCATAAAATCATCAAATTCATCCTTTGTTTGTTGAGAAAGCAATTCCTGGAGTTCCTCTCCAATAGAAGGACTCATCACCACAGGAAATTGTCCGATAATCATTTCATTTCCTATAAATTGACCTATCATATTATACTCCTCAAGTTCAGAAACAGGCTTACCAGTAACCACACACCTTTCAAAATGCAGTTTTCGGCTACTATCCCAATCATCAATTACAAATTTCTCTTGCATATAAGCCTGTATATTCTGAACACTTTCTTCGCTCATCGCTTGCATTTTACGAAAACTACAAGATGCACATATAGCATATTCAAAGATTGTATTTCTTTTATCATTTACAGGATTTATTTTGTAAGATTTTTCAATCATATATAACTCACTACCACTCAATAGATCTTTATTACAAAATGTACATGAACAAAAAGGTGCATTCTCTAAATCAGAATAAAATTCTTTCGGAATTTCTTCCTTTTTCATATACTCAAACGGATCCTCCTGCATAATTAATAAATCTTTTAGTAAAGATAGTTAGATAAATTAGGACTTAAAATGCAGAATATACTCCACATTACCGTCCCCTCCTTTAATTGGTGATTGAGTTGAATTTAAAACAAGCCAACCATTCTCTTTACAAAAGTCAGTTATTTTATCAAGAGCCTTTATTCTCACCCTATTATCTGCTACAACACCTTTTTTGTTTAATGCTTCTTGACCTAATTCAAACTGAGGCTTTACTAAAACAATAAATTCAGAATGTGGGGATACTGCATTCACAACAGCTTTTAACACCAATGTTAAAGAAATAAATGATAAGTCGGCAACAACTAAATCTGGAATAGGTTCAAAAGGCGGTATAAGCTTTGTTCGAATTAAATCATCCAACATCCTAGCATTTACCTTCTCTATGCATGTTACTTTAGGGTCATTCCTTAATCCTTGATCCATCTGGCCTTCTCCAACATCTATCCCATAAACATGAGAAGCTCCATTTTGCAACAAACAATGAGTAAACCCTCCAGTGCTAGCACCTAAATCTAAACAAACTCTGTTTTGAGTTTTAACTTTAAACTCCTCAATTGCTTTTTCAAGCTTATACCCTGCTCTACTTACGTACTTAAAATCTTCAAGTATTTCTATCGTATCTGAATCTGAGATTTCAAGTCCAGCCTTTTTTGCAGGTACTCCATTTACAACAACCTTTTGTTCTTGAATTAATTTTTTAGCCCAACTTCTACTTTTTACCGACTTAACTTCAACTAAATAATTATCTAATCGCACCTTTTTTCTTTTAAAGTTAAGCAATAAAAAAGCCGAAGCTCAATGAACCTCGGCTTACGATACAAATATTGTTGTAATTATTTTAACGTTTCAACTTTGCGTGATGAGATTACCCCACCTAAATCAAAAGAAGTACCATTTTTAGTCACCACCGCATTGGAACTATAATCTGCGTTCGTTTTAAACAAGTGAATTAAGGACTTTTATTAATATGTGATGTGATTTAATAATAAGTAAAAAGCCCACTCACTGAGTGGCTTTTTTTATGTGCATTCAGTAAATCCGCAATTATTACATTTTAGACAACCTTCCTTATATTCCAAGGAATTTTCCATTCCGCATGACGGACAAGTACTTCCTTCTTTTATTACCCCATCGGATATAAAATGTCTTAATGCTCTCGATACTCCATTCTTCCATGTATTTATGGAATCATCATATAGATTTAAACCTTCCACCAATTTCACTACTTGATCAATTGGCATGTTCAACCTTAACATTCCAGATATGAGTTTTGCATAATTCCAATATTCACTTTCAAAAGCTCTTGATAAACCTTCAATAGTTATGATCTCACCACTAGGTTCTAAATATTGAAAATCATACCTTTTACCACTTCTTCCTTTCACTTTGATTATCCATCCCTTTTGAACCCAATCTGGAATAATAAATTCATGATCAATTTTTCCTGTAAAAATTTCGTAGGGTTTTTCATTGATTAAGCCAATTACAGCAATCCATTGTTCCGACTCATTTCTAAATCGGATTATTTCAGACTGAATAACTTCTGGTCTTTTTTTAAATCCTTCCTCTTTATTACTACCAGAGCTTACTAACACGCCATCTCTTGACCCCTCTCTGTATACTGTAATTCCTTTTAAGCCCTCTTCCCAAGCTCTTCTGTAAATCTCAGAGACTTTTTCTACAGTTACGTTTGCAGGAAGATTAATTGTGCTACTAATCGAATGAGTTGTGTATTTCTGAACAATTTTTTGAATTGCAATTCTACTTTCCCAATTAATCTCTTTAGCAGTACTTCCATAATATGGCGAATCTTCTGTCTTCTTTTTTTTATTCTCGTTCCTCCACAACGCAAACTTTGGATGAAAAACTTCAAACTCTTCCCAATGGTCTCCAAGAAGGTCTGTTATTGAATTATCTGTTGGTTTATTCACTTTCTTTCTTCTCTTGTAGGATAACATATAAACTGGTTCAATACCAGATGAAGTACGTGTCAATAAACTTAATGTCCCTGTTGGCGCAACAGTACTAAATGATACGTTTCGTCTCCCATAAGACTGCATTCGCTCCCAAGCCTCCGGAAATTCTACATACATCATTTTCCAAACAAAATCAGATTGTTTTTCAATTTCCTTATCGTATCCATGAAAACACCCTCTTTGAATAGCCATGTCAATTGTGGAATCAATTTCACCTTGAAACTTTGTTCTCATTATTGAGTCAATTTCTAAAAGGGCCTTTTGTGAATCATACTTTAAATCAAGTGCAGCCAGAGCATCCGCTAAACCTGTAAAACCTAAACCTGTTCGACGCCCCTCCTCTGTATTCTTTTTCAAAAGTGTCCAAATACGTAGCTCTACATCCTTTATAAGATCAGGTTCAGGATCATTTTTTATTTTATCTACAATGCGATTGATATGCTCGAGCTCTAAATCCACTAAATCATCCATTAATCGCATTCCCTCATAAGCTACTTCATAAAGTTTTTCGTAATCAAAAAAGGCGTTCGCTGTAAAGGCATTATGAACAAAAGAAAATAAATTAATCGCCATTAATCGGCAACTATCTCCCCCTTGCATTGCGATTTCAGAACATGGATTTGTGGATACGTTTTTAAACTGGGGATACACTGAAGAGGTACTATAAAAATGTTGCTGATCCCAAAATAACACACCAGGTTCTGCTGTTTTATGAGCAGATTTTATTATTTCATGCCATATAGCTTGAGCTTGAACAGATTCAATGACTTTGGGATTGTCGGATTCAACTGGCCATTGTAATTGAAATGATTTGTTTTCCCTCACTGCCCTCATAAAATCATTTGTTAGTTTAACACTTATGTTTGCTCCAGTAACCTTTGTTAAATCTTGTTTTGACTTTATAAATTGTAGTATCTCAGGATGTCTTACATCCATTGTCATCATTAAAGCACCCCTTCTTCCGTGCTGAGCAACTTCTCGAGTGGTATTGGAAAAACGATCCATAAAAGAAACCGCACCAGAAGTTGTACCTGCAGAATTTTTCACCTCCATGTCAAATGGACGTAAATTAGAAATGTCTACTCCCACCCCGCATCTTCTTTTATACAATTGCGCTAACTGTTGATCAGCATAAAAAATCCCTCCGTAAGAATCTAAAATTTCAGGAATAACTACACAATTAGACAAGGAATTACAACGAAATGGATCTCCTAAATTAGCCATTACACTTCCTTGGGGAATCAAGTATTTAAAATTTTTAAAATACCCCAATATCGTTTCAAAGGTTAATGCCTTCCTTTCTTTCCCATAATCTGACAAGTCCTTATCATTAATTTTTGATTTACCATACCCGTTCTCAACACGAAAAAACTCACGTGCCATCCTGGTATGCATTTCATCAGGAGATGTTTCCAAAAAATTTCCTTTTGAAGATTTTAAAGCATATTTCTCTAGCCAAACATCTGCCGCTAATTCATCACCTTGAAAATAGTCTAACAAAGCTTTCTTTTCACTCGATTGAAGATTGATTCCCATAGTAACTATTTATAGGTATATTAATCGTATTTAACAGTTAAAGGTTTTATACTAAGACAATTATTACGAAATTTACTCTAAATAATTTTATTATGATACAGTCCGAAGAGTATTTTAAAATGTTACGATCATGGAATTTAGATGACCTTGTTGATCATATCATGAATACGCACCATGCTTATTTAAAGGCTAATTACCCTCTTATTTTAAAGTTAATCGATAAGCTTGAAGGAACTACTCAAAATGAAGTTATTAAACAAATAAAGGTCCTTTTCACTGAATTCACCGATGACTTAGCCATTCACCTTGTGAAAGAAGAGGAGGTTTTATTTCCGTATTTTAAAAAATTAGCAGAAAGTAAATCTGCAGGATCAAAAGTAGAAGCGGCTTCTTTCGGAACATTATCAAGACCTATTGAAATGATGGAAGAAGAACACGATGACAGCCATGATATTATGGATAAAATCAAGGAGTTAACGAATAATTTCACTGCTCCTCATGATGCAGAACCCTCAATTCATTTTCTATATTTCAAACTAAAAGAATTTGATGAAGACTTGGACACTCATCATGAATTAGAAAACAATCTACTTTTTACTAAAGCTAGTGTTTTAGAACAAGAACTTGAGGTGAAATAAAATCATAATTCACTTTCCCTCGTTAATAATTAAGAGTGTAAATCGAAACCTTCCCCTAATCCTTCTGTTATATTTGTTAGTGATTGCAAGAATATAAGAGATGTCGTTTTCATTGTTTGGGAAAAAAAAGTTAAAAGAGCAGCACGTTGCTAAAGTCATGGTGAGTACGCTGAATGAACTCGCTGAAGAGACTTTTCCCACACTAACTGATTTTTTAAATGATGTTCCAGAGTTAAAAGAAAGCCCATCAATTAAGCCTCACCAATTGGAATGGTTTCTTTATATTATTTTCAGTGCAAATCTCTATAACCTTAAATTTCATTTTGAATCTAATCAATTAAATAGAATGAGAATTCTAATAATTGATGAATTCATTGAGAGTCTTCAGGATAGAGAACACGACCTCACCTTAGAGCAAATTAATAATTACGAAGAGTATATTACTGGAATCGATCGATCAATTGATGATTTACCAAAAGCAATGGCGACAGCTATATTTAACAAGTTTGGTATTAATGATTGTCAAGTAGATCATTTTCAAAAAATGAATACCCCAAATCCTATTATTATCAAATCAATTGAAGATGCCACAAAAAATTATATTTGGAACTGGCCCGATCTTCTAGATAAATATAAAATGGTGGGATAAATTGTTTTATAAAACTCAAGTCGTCTAGCCCTACACAAAGTGAGTTAATCCTCTAATTTATTACTCGTTCACCTCAGTATTTTTTGATCAACAGCATTTTGCTTATTGCGCTGACATCTGTGGTTAAATGAATTTCTCTTTATTGATCGGATTCTAATTTGTATTCGTAACTGATGAATCAACCATACGTAATGTAAACATATACCTATGGTATCATGAAACGTCTTTTATACATACTTGTGATTATGCAAATTAATCTTTCGTGCTTATCCTCAAGATATTCAGAACACACGTATCTAAAAATGGATCCAAATCAATTTATAGAAGAATACAACCATTTTAAAGATCAAAGTATACTAATTGATGTCCGAACAGTAAATGAATACAATCAAGGAAGTATACTCGATGCTTTAAACATAGATTTTTACAACAAAAACTTCCCATTGAAAATAGCACAACTTGATAACAAAAAAACTGTTTTTGTCTTCTGTCACTCAGGTGGAAGAAGTAAAAAATCCAGAAAAGTATTTTTTAAACTAGGATTTAAAAAGGTAATTGATTTACGAGGAGGAATTAAGGCTTTTAGAAAAAATTAGTTTTCTACATCTCGATTAATCACTCCGAGCATAGTTATTACATCTAATAATAAATAACTAAAATAGGAGGTCATTGTAGTAATAATAAATGTTTTTGATAATACTTCTTCAGATACCTTCATCAAAACAAACATAAACACACCAGACAAGATCAACTTTACCACACTAAATCCCAAAAATACCTGCCCTAAAAGAATATTAAATCGCTTACTTATTAATCGTACTAGTAAATGACACGTTAAAAATAATACAAGCATAAATACATGAACAACCTCTCTATTCTCCACCAAACCTCTGTCAGGATATTTGTAAGACAAAAAATAATGGCCTCCGTACAGAAGGCCACTGAGAACTATATAACGAATAATATCTTTAATCATTCTGACTTAATAAAATCTTTCAAGGCTAAATAAAGGCCAGCAAACACGCCTACTAATGACAACACAACCAACCAGATTTTGGAATCAAATTTAGCATCTAAATACTTCCCAAGATACACTCCAAACACAATTGGAGCGATCATTGAAAACGCCATTCCTGAATATTTTAGAAAATTATTACGCTGTTTTTTCGACAACTGTTTCTGATTTATTCTCGGTTCCCGAAATGGACTTTACTGTCCCTCCCATATCAATATTTCCATTTAATTGAGCACCAGCTTCCACACTGATTTTACTTACTTTAATTTCACCATTTAAGATCGCAGTCGGTCTTAGCTCTAACAAACCATTCACTTGAATAGTGGAATTTAAAGTCCCTTCAATATCAGCAGAATCACATTCAATCTCACCGTCAACTACTCCTGTTTTTCCCACTACTACACGTCCACCACATACAATAGAACCTTTTACTCTTCCATCTATTCGAATACTTCGAGCAGAATTTACTGATCCTTCTAAAACAGTACCTTCAGCGATTCGATCAATTGCATTGGTATCAAAAGTTTGTGGAGTTTCCATCTCGTCTGATTTTCCTTTATTAAACATAACTTATCTCTTTCTAACGGGCAAAGTTAACAAATTCTTTCGATAGTTAATTAAACATGTCCTTGAGCAATCATTGCATCAGCTACCTTAATGAAACCACCAATATTGGCACCTTTTATATAATTAACATACCTGCCTTCCTTTCCAAATTCAACACACGTTTCATGAATACCAATCATAATTTCTTTTAATTTCGAATCCACTTCTTCTCTTGTCCAACTCATTCTTAATGAATTTTGGGACATTTCAAGTCCAGAGGTTGCTACACCTCCTGCATTACTTGCTTTACCTGGAGAAAAAAGAATATTATTCGCCTCGAATACTTCAATCGCTTTAGGAGTAGTTGGCATATTTGCGCCCTCTGTAACACATTTCACTCCATTCTTAACCAATTGAATAGCAGCTTCTTCATCTAATTCATTTTGTGTGGCGCATGGGAAGGCAACATCACACACAACACTCCACGGACGATGACCCTCATGATAATCACATCCATAATAAGCAGCGTATTCTTTAATTCGCCCACGCTTTATATTTTTAAGTTGTTTTATAAACGCCAGCTTTTCAATATCAATTCCATTTGGATCGTATATAAAACCGGAAGAATCACTCATAGTCACAGGAACTCCCCCTAATTCAATAATTTTTTCACACGCATATTGAGCGACATTACCAGAACCAGAAATTACCACGCGCATCCCCTCAAAATCTAAACTCTTTTTCTGTAACATTTGCTCAGCAAAATAAACTGCACCATAACCCGTAGCCTCTGGTCTAATCAGTGAGCCACCATATGAAAGACCTTTCCCGGTTAAAACACCCGTGAATTCGTTTTGAATTCTCTTGTACTGACCAAACAAATACCCAATTTCTCTAGCTCCTACTCCAATATCTCCAGCTGGAACATCCGTATCAGGACCAATATGACGACTCAATTCAGTCATGAAAGACTGACAAAAATTCATTACCTCTCTATCGGATTTTCCCTTGGGATTAAAATCTGCTCCTCCTTTACCTCCTCCCATAGGAAGAGTCGTTAAACTATTTTTAAACACTTGTTCAAATGCTAAAAATTTCAAAATGGAAAGGTTAACAGATGGATGAAATCTTAATCCACCTTTGTAAGGACCGATAGCACTATTCATCTCTATTCTAAACCCCCTATTAACCATATATTGTCCTTTATCAGTAAACCAAGGAACTCGAAAATAAATCACCCGCTCAGGTTCAATAATTCGTTCCAAAATATTAGCTTTTTTATAGGGTTTATTCTTATCCATGAATGGAATAATGGTTTCCGCAACCTCTTGGATTGATTGGATAAATTCAGGCTCATGTGCATTTCGTAATGTGGCATTTTTCATAAATGCATTGACCTGATCTTGAAATTTTCCCACCATCTGTAATGAGTTTGTTTAATATTACATCTCTATTTCTTTGTTTAACTGTAATTTTTTAATTTTTGATACACGTATGTATGTTAATTGTCCAGTTTTAATCGTGAAAAATTAAAATCATTTCAATTAAATTTACACCATGCGAATCCCTTTGGCTTTAATCTTTTTCTTTTCCATTCATCTTCTGTGTGCTACTAACTTCAGTGAGGTAGATTCACTAATAGGCTCCAAAAGATATTTAGATGCCTGGAAAAAACTTGATTCAATTGAAAACAACGAAAATAAAATTGAGGTAAACCTTCGAAAAATTGACTTGTGCTTAAAATATCATGTAAAAAGTATTTCTCACCAAGCATTTGCATTTGTAAATGTTCCTAAAGGCGAAAACTTACTCCAACAAAAGCAACTTGCCAGTCAAAAAATGATTTCGGTATTTCCGTTTAAAATTGACGCAATAATTGATTCTCTCATCACAGAAAGCCCAAACAATTATGCCCTCTACAAAACAAAAGGTGATTATTATTATGACATCTTCATCCTTTACGGTAGAAAATGGGTGAAAAACAAGCATGAAGTATTGAGATTAATGCATGATTCGTTTAAAAAAGCTGATGAAAATGGAGTTCGTGACTATTTATCACTTTATGCTTTAGGCTATTTCTACACCCTAAACGAACAAGTAAACCTTGCTTTTCAATACTTTGAACGATCACTCAAACTAGACTCTTCATACGCTCCAACCCATTACAATATCGCGTATTTGTATGCCGAGCGAGACAGCAATCAAAAAGCATTAAGTCATGCTTTGATGGCTTTTAAACTCTATAAATATATTGTATATAAATGTGATGCGGGACAAATGGCAGGAAACCTATTAAATAAGTTAGGAAACCATAAAGAAGCCATTTCAATATTACTAAAGTGTGATCAAATGATTCCGGGAAATTATCAAGTTTACCACACCTTATTATCCTCTTTTCTTGCACTAGATCAATTAGCGAAGGCAAGAATTACTACCGAAAGTATGTTTAGTATAGATTGGAAATCACACGCCATCAATACTGATCTTATTGAACTCTATGTTCAAACGAATTATTTGGATGAACTTCTCAGTTTTTACCAGCAAAAACTCACAAATGAATCATACAACATGGAATACCGTGGTCATATTCAACTCCATATTGCACAGGCATATGAGTTAGCAAATAATTTAAAGGAAAAATTAACCTATATCAATCTGGCGCGAACGAGTTTTCATATTTGTTATGATGAAGGCCACCCAGTATTTGGCGTTTTAGCCAAAATGGAAAAATAGTTCCAACCAAAAACTCGCTCTTATTTAATCCAGACTCCTTTTTTTCCAATAACGGGAATTAAAGAGAGATTTTTATCATTGATTGTTTCGGGTAGGAATACAAACTTTTTATCCAAAAGATGACCATTATGATAGAAGGAAACAAAATATTCATTATTCAAATGGAGAACATCTTCAACAACAATTTCAATTTTTTGGAATGATTTTGCAGGCACTACTTTGTAGTAATGTCGAAGCGTGGATGATTTGAGCACCTTCCCATGAACATCAATTAAATATCCTTTTGAAGAAACAAATGTATTTTCAATGGGTTCCTCTTTATCATTTATTAAATACGCATTCCATTCATTATGCCCCTGGTTATTTTCTTCATTTACCACGGCCACATATACATCAGATACTTCGCGTATTTGGATATCCTTTTTCATTTTGAAAAAATTTGGCTGTAAAGCTAATCAATTAGTCTGAAAGCCTCATCCAAATAAATCCAAACATCTTTTGGTGTAACGCCATCACGCTCCCGATCCTTACTTCTAAATTGACCTAATCGCGTTATAATTAAGTCTTTATCTGGCACACAAATAACATATTGTCCCAGAATACCTCGCATGTAAAAAACATCATGCTCGTTGTATTTAGCCAACCACCATGAGTACCCATAATAATCCGTTTCCCGATTATTTTCATCTGGAATATTAATAGGAGAAACAGAAGCAGCTACGTAATTTGAATCAACTATCTGATGACCATACATATTTCCTTTATTCAAATACAACTTCCCCAGCTTCGCAAAATCTCGCGCTGTGGCATATATACCTGTGAATGTTTTTTCATCACCATCCTCATGATCTAAAATCCATTTTGCATCATTTTCCATCCCTAATTTCCCCCAGATTTTTTCCGAACAATAATCTCCTATTTTTACGCCCAGAGATTTTTCAAGCACAAACCCTAATAATAAATTATTCCCCCCTAAATACATATACTGGGTCCCAGGAGGACGTTCTAGCTGATACCCCTTAGTAAGTGATCTTAAATCCGTTCCATAATATGCTTTAGCCATAAAACCAAAAGGATTCCCATAACTCTCCTTAAAATTCATTCCGGAAGTCATGGTTAATAAGTGCTTCACCTTAAGACCAGCATCCTCTTTACGAACAAACTCAGGAATGTAATCATGCACGGAGGCATCTAATGAAATTTTCCCTTCCTTAATTGCAATACCTGTTGCAATACTCAAGACTGTTTTTGCCATGGAAAAGGAATTTGATAATTGATCTTTGGTATAACCACCATAGTAGGATTCGTGAATAATTTCATTCCCCTGAATAACCAAAAATGCTTTTGTTTGCAAAGTATCATGTGTTATTAAAGTGGCCTTGGATAAGGTCATTTTGTTTGCTTTTGGAGACATCATCCATGATTTCGTTTCCTTTGCTTTTAAGGTTCTTGTAGAAAAAATATCAGGATCATCTATTGTAGGTTTTGATCGTAATTGAAAATAGGTATCTGTTAATCCTTTATACAAATGGGTATTACCCGTTAACCAAATAGCAACATTGGCAAAAATCAAAACAATAAATAAGCCTTTGAAAAACTTTTTTAGTAATCGCATAACCCTGCTACGAAAGTTGATTATAAATGTTATACGATTTAAATATTACGTTATAAAACAATTTTGAACTCAAAAAGATTGATCAAATGATTTAATAAAATTGATTGGACCTCTTGAATGTTTTGAGTGGATCCTAATTCGCGTTCTAAAGAAGTCACAGACTTATCTGAAATACCACAAGGAACAATATGATCAAAATAACTCAAATCAGTATTTATATTAAAGGCAAAACCATGCATAGTAACCCAACGCGATAATTTAACCCCCAATGCACATATTTTTCTTGCCCTACTTGGATCATCTCCATCAATCCAAACTCCTGTTAAGCCTTTAACTCTTCCAGATTGAATACCAAAATTTTTTAACGTCAAAATAACTGATTCCTCCAACAAGCGCAAATAGCGATTAATGTCCGTGAAAAAATTATCCAAATCTAAAATAGGATACCCTACAATTTGTCCAGGACCGTGATACGTTATATCTCCCCCTCTGTTTATGGGATAAAAACTGGCCCCTTTTAGCATCAATGCATCACGATCTACTAATAAATTACTCTCATCACCTGTTTTTCCGAGTGTATAAACGTGCGGATGTTCACAGAAAATGAAATAGTTAGGCGTATTTTGTTCTTGGACAAGTCCTTTCCTTAAGGCTATTTTATGTTGAACAATAGAATTAAAGAGATCTGTTTGAAAATCAAAACACTCCTTGTAATCAATCAAGCCTTTATGAATTAGCCTAACTTCCTTATTCACTATTTGATCGTTGCTAAATGTCCTTTTAAAGCATCAATTACTCGAATCTCAACAGGATCTATCCCTTTTTTATCAGCAATGAACAAAGAAGCCCAATCTGTCAAATAGATAAGGTAAATCGCTTTTTCAATAAAAGAAGCGCCTTTACTCCAAATTTCAGTCACCGAAGCTCCTTTTTCCTCAACCACACCTTTCATGAATTCAATTCGTTCTTGTGTACGATAATAGTCATCTTGATTTCTTAAAATGACAACCGATAAATTCACATTTCCTGCTGCCCAACCAACCATCTCATTATGATTTAACTCTGGAAATTTTTGATGCCAACAGAGCTCCTTACTATTTTCATTTAACTGTTGTCGAAAACGAATACTCACTGGTTCGAATTGATCAACTGAATATACTATGGGTAATTTACCCAATAACGCCTCAGCAACCTCATTCGCCTCCTTTTTAATCGACTCATCATTATTTCTCAACAATATTATAGCCGATTTTAAATCCTCCAAAACAGAGTCATTTAACAACCTATACTTCACTAAAATAAAAATCTGCTCAGTAAATGAGAACCCTAAACATGTCCTTGGCGGGTTTCCACCAGGGATTAAAATATAATTATAGCCATTTGAGTCACAGATCTCCTTCAACTCTCCACCCGAGGTCACAGCAGCGATTTCAGCACCTCTTTTTTGTGCTTCTTTTACTGCTGCAAGGGTTTCTTCGGTATTCCCACTATACGAACTAACAATCACTAAAGTGTCATTATTAACAAAAGCTGGAATATGATAATCTTGACATACCGATATCGGAACTTTTATGCTTATTTGAGCAATTTTTCCAACGAGTGTTCCTCCAATCCCTGAGCCACCTAATCCGCAGATAAGCACATTAGATATTTTTCGATCAACGGAGCTAAAAATGGATTCATCACCAATTTGAAAAGCCTTCTCCAATTGCTCAATAAATCCTTCAATATGTCTTCTCATAGTTAAATTCTTATTTCTGAGGAAATTCGCATCACTCAAAATATTAAATTGATGTCATCATTCAATTATGCGACCTTAAGATTTTTTAGCGTATCTCCAGATAATCGTTCGAGTGCATAGGACTTTGTTACCACAAACGTTTGTTCATTCTCCGTATTTGTTGGAAGGTCAAACATCGCGTCTACCATAATCGTTTCACAAATTGAACGCAGACCTCTTGCCCCTAATTTATACTCAACCGCTTTGTCAACAATAAAATCTAGCACTTCTTTATGAAACTCAAGTTTAATTTTATCAATTTCAAAAAGCTTAACATATTGCTTTACCAGTGCGTTTTTAGGCTCAGTTAAAATACGTCTTAAAGCAGATCTGTCTAATGGTTTTAGATGAGAAAAAACGGGCAAACGACCAATGAGCTCGGGAATCAATCCAAAAGACTTAATATCCTCTGGAGAAACATATTTCAATAAATCAGATTTATCAATTGAAGCTAACGTCTTGCTCGCCTGAAAACCTAAAGATTGAGATTTAACTCTTTTTTCGATCAATTTCTGTATACCATCAAAAGCACCTCCACAAACAAAAAGAATATTCTTAGTATTTATTTGAACCAATTTTTGTTCAGGATGTTTTCTACCCCCTTGCGGAGGAACACCAACAACACTTCCTTCCAAAAGTTTTAACATTGCTTGCTGTACTCCTTCACCACTCACATCCCTAGAAATAGAAGGGTTGTCTGATTTTCGCGCGATCTTATCGATCTCATCAATGAATACAATCCCTCGCTCAGTAGATTCCACGTCATAATCTGCAGCTTGCAATAATCTTGATAAAATAGCTTCTACATCTTCACCAACATATCCAGCCTCCGTTAACACCGTAGCATCAGCAATACAAAATGGCACATTTAAAATCTTTGCAATAGTTCGCGCCAGTAACGTTTTACCAGTTCCTGTTTCACCTACCAATAAAATATTAGACTTTTCAATTTCCACACCATCATCAGCTCCTATTTTTTTCGTTTGTTGCGCTAAACGTTTATAGTGATTATAAACCGCAACAGACAACACTTTTTTAGCCTTGTCTTGACCAATTACATACTGATCCAAATGCTTCTTGATTTCGATGGGCTTCATTAATTTCAACTCATGATCTAAATTGGCATTAATTTTAGCAGAACTTTCCTCCTTGACAATTCCTTGCGCTTGAGTTACACAACTGTCACAGATATACCCTTCAATCCCAGCAATTAAGACATTAGTGTCTTTTTTCTCTCTTCCACAAAAGGAACATTTTACCTGACTATTTTTGTCCATAGACATAAAGATACAAAAACCGCTTGAGCAATAGACTTATAATTACTCAAGCGGTTGTCTGTTTAGTTACTTTTATTACTTTTTCTTTACCAAAACTTCATCAATCATTCCATACTCTTTTGCTTCCTCTGCAATCATCCAATAATCTCGATCTGAATCCTCCCAAACCTTATCATAAGACTGACCCGAATGATTTGCAATAATGGTGTAAAGCTCTTTCTTAAGTTTTTGAATTTCCCTTGCAGTTATCTCAATATCCGAAGCCTGCCCTTGCGCACCGCCAAGAGGCTGATGAATCATCACTCTTGAATGTTGCAAAGCAGTTCTCTTTCCTTCTGCACCAGCACATAACAAAACAGCCCCCATAGAAGCAGCCATTCCTGTACAAATAGTAGCAACGTCAGGATTAATGTATTGCATTGTATCATATATTCCTAATCCTGCATACACCGAACCTCCCGGAGAATTCAAGTAAATTTGAATATCCTTTTCAGCATCCAAGGACTCCAAAAACAATAATTGAGCTTGAATAATATTGGCCATATGATCATTCACTCCTGTTCCTAAAAAAATGATCCTATCCATCATTAACCTTGAAAAAACATCCATTTGAGCAACATTTAATTGGCGTTCCTCAACAATATACGGTGTCATTGATGACTCAATATAGCTATCCATATGCATGCTTGAGATCCCTTGATCTTTTACAGCAAACTTTTTAAATTCCTTACCTGCGTCGAACATATTATTTTAATTTTTAAAATTATTTAGGATTTTAGAATGAATCAACATTCTGAATTCATTCTGCTTTAAACTAAAGATGCGACAAATTTGTCGCATCTCTAATAAATTATATGAAAAGAAATTAAAACGTAACCGTTAATAGCTCTAGCTATTTTTTTTAGCGGCTAACTTTACAAAATCATCGTAGGTAATTTCTTTGGACTCCAATTTGCATTTAGAAGAAACCAATTCTAAAATTTTATCCGAGTAGATTTCATTGTACATACGCTGACGCTCTTCTTGCTTCGCTAAAACATTGGCTGCGTAATTATCTAATTCCTCAGCTGGCACTTCCTGACCAAACTGCTTAAAATTAGCTGCAATCATCTCTTTCGCCTTATTTTTAACTTCAACTTCTTCAACCTTAATATCATTCTCCTGAATCAACTTATTCTCAATTAATTGCCATCTAAATGTTGAACTGTGCTGATCATAATCTGCTTCAATTTGCTCCATTGTCACAGGTTCTTTAGCAGTTGCTTGAATGAATTTTTTCAAGAAGGAATCCGGCAAATCAAATTTTACGGAGTCCAATAGATACTCAACAATATCATTTCTTAATTTACTTTTTCCTTGTCCATCCAACATTCCTTTTGCTTCTTCAGACAACTTTTTCCTGAAATCTTCAATTGTTTCAACCGTTCCAACACCATATACTTTATCAAATAGTTCTTGATTTAGCTCCGCAGGTTGCATTCTAGATATAGAAACCACTTTAAACTGAAATTCATTACCAGCAGCCTCAATATCCTGTTCAGTAACATCTAATAATGTAGCAGCCTCAGATCCCGGTCCATAAACCTCAGCAATATCAACTTTAAGTTCCGCGTCTGGTGCTAATCCTAACAATTTCTTTTTAAAATCATCGGTAACACGCTCAATTGATACATTTGCAAGCTTAGCCAATCCACCTTCTTTTAGTTCCCCATTTTCCAATTCCGCAATATCGGCAACAACAATATCCTTCTCCTCTACGATATCTCCTGTACCCACTGTACCATAACGCATAGTGATTTCTTCAACATACTTGTCAATCAAATTTTCATCCGGTTGAATATCGTATGAAATAAACTTCTTATTAGCTGTTAATTTTACATTAATTTCCGGAGAAAGCCCTAATTCATACTGGAAAGTAAACTCTTTTTGTGCACTCCAATCAATTTGTTGCTCATCTTCCTTTGGAAGAGGTTGACCGAGTACATCAAGTTTTTCATCTTCAATATATTTAAAAATGCCCTCATTAATTACCTTTTGGATTTCTTCTACCTTGGCATTAACTCCATACATTTTCTTAATCAATCCAAAGGGAACCTTTCCTGGGCGAAAACCTTGCATAGCAGCTGTTTTCTGTTGCTTTTTCAAAAATTGGTTAACCTTGTCAGCGTAATCCTTTTCTTCAACTTCAACCTTAAGGACAGCGTTTAATGCGTCTACGTTTTCTTGTATAATATTCATTTAAAAAAAATTTTATGGGGAGCGATTACTGGTAGAAAAAAGTGCGGGTGGAGGGACTCGAACCCCCACGCCGTGAGGCACTAGATCCTAAGTCTAGCGTGTCTACCAATTTCACCACACCCGCTTCTTTCAAAAAATTGGAGGCCAAAGATACATACTTTTCCTAAATATGGAAACATTTCTGTTCTTTTTTTAGGGTTTAAAGCTTAATATCTACCACACAAACATATGAATCTTTGTTTGACACAATTGTATCCAAAGAAATAAATCCGTTAGAAATCAAAAAGACAAGATTGAAAGATAAAAAACACTGATATTTTAACAAATTTCATTTTATGTTGAATAAAAGGAAAAAAAGTTGAAAACTTTAAACCAAAGAATATAAATTACCAATTGCTTCTGTCCTAGATTTGTTTTTTAATTCATTTAGATAAAAAGATTATGTTTCAATTAAAAGGAAGATTAAAAGAGGTAAAAGAAACAAGACAAGTATCCGATAAATTCTCCGTAAGAGAATTTGTATTGACTGACGAATCATCTCAGTATCCCCAGCATGTTCAATTTCAAGCAACGCAAGACAGGTGTGCACTGTTGGACGGATTCCAAGTTGGAGGTGAGGTTACAGTTAATTTTAACATTAGAGGACGAGAATGGACATCTCCACAAGGTGAAGTAAAATACTTTAACTCTCTGGACGCTTGGAGAATTGAGGCGGCTGATTCAGTTCCTGCACCAATAGGATCAGACATTCCTCCTGCAGCAACAATTGAAGGAGGAAGTGATGACGATTTACCCTTCTAAATTTATACATAGCGAATCAAAAAAAGAGAAGTTTTAACTTCTCTTTTTTTTGCTAGTTATCAATCGATACATTGTTCAATTTCCACACCTCCACAATTAATCGAATCTTTTCATAACTCACCTTTTCATTCAATGCCAAGAAGATCGGTTTTACCTTACCTTCGAAAGGATAATGATTCAAGTAATCTCGTACTTTCTGATATTCATCGAAAGGGATAAACTGACTAATATCTGTTAACTCTCCCGTTTTAAATAATTGTATTAAATGGCTGTAAATTGTAGCTTCTTTTAAATTTCTTTCATTTGAAACCTCAACAATACTCATGCCTTTTAACAACATATGAAGTGTTTCCTTGTAAGAATCTCCTTTCTTCTTTTTATTCTTACTTGTAAAATCTTGTATGACATTAAGAAAATCCTCCCCATACTTATCTAATTTATGTTCTCCTACACCACTCACATTCAACATCTCCTTTTTTGAACCTGGTTGTTTTCCAGTCATCGACTTAAGAGTAGCATCACTAAAAATTAAATAAGGCGGAATACCATACTCTCTCGCTAAACGGGATCGAACCGATCTTAATATTTCAAATAGTTCCTCATTTAAAGTAAGTTCTTGAGGCTTAGAAACTGCTCTTGATTTCTCCAATTGTTTTTCCATTTCTTGCGCATCGACCAATTCCACACGTTTCCCTTCAAAAAGCACATCTCTACTTAACGCTGTTAAGCGAAGCTTGTTGTAATCATCATAGGCAACCTCAAAATATCCCAAACTCAAAAGTTGTAGCATAAAATTTTGCCATTCTTTAAAAGTGTATGAATCCCCTACACCAAATGTTTTAAGTTCATGATAGCCCTTTTCATAGATTTCTGAGCGAGAACTTCCCTTTATAATTTCAATAATTACCCCAACAGGTTCTTGCTCGTTCACTCGGGCAATAGCACTTAAGGCCATTTGAGCAATACGAGTTCCATCAAAGATTTGAGGTGGATTTTTACACACATCACAATTTCCACAATTCTCTTCTAACACTTCACCAAAATAAGCCAACAGCACCTTTCTTCTACAAATTCTTGCCTCGGTATAATCTTGCATTCTTTTCAACTTGGCAGCTTGAAACTCCTTTTGCCCCGATTGCTCAATAAATTGATTCAATTGAACTACATCAGCATAACTGTAAAACAACAATGTATCTGCATCTACCCCATCACGTCCAGCCCGTCCGATTTCCTGGTAATATCCTTCAATGTTTTTTGGAAGATTATAATGAATAACAAAACGAACATTTGATTTATCAATACCCATTCCAAAAGCAACGGTTGCGCACACTATATTAACTTCATCATTAATAAAATATTCTTGAGCTTTTTGCCGTTCATGAGAATTCATACCTGCATGATAACAGATCGCTGAAAATCCTTGAGCCTTTAATTTAGTCGCTAAATTTTCTGTGCTCTTTCTGCTCAAGCAATAAATGATCCCCGCCTCCCCTTTATGATCAATTAAAAAATCTACAATTCGCTCAAACCTTTTTTTACCAGGAAGAACGGTTAAACTCAAATTAGGACGATCAAAGGATGATATAAAAATTGATGGACGATCAAGAGCCAATTGATCTACAATATCTTTTCTTGTTAGCTTATCAGCAGTAGCAGTTAATGCAATTAAAGGAACGCCTTGAAACTTTTTTCTAAGCAACCCCATTTGTGCATATTCAGGTCGAAAGTCATGTCCCCACGCCGAAATACAATGCGCTTCATCAATAGCGAATAAACTAACATGTAGGGTTCCTAAAAAGGATAAAAAATGATCTGAAATCAATTTCTCCGGAGAAACATAAAGTAATTTAATACTTCCTGTTCTAAGTAATTGAACAATATCATCTTGCTCAACTGTACTTTGAGAGGAATTAAGATAAGCTGCAGAAATCCCATTACCAATCAATCCTTCCACCTGATCTTTCATTAACGCAATTAAAGGAGAAACAACAACAGTAACCCCTTCATTCATTAATGCAGGTATTTGGAAACAGAGCGATTTACCTCCACCCGTTGGCATTAAAGTAAGCACATCTTTTTTCTGTAAAACAGATTCGATTATCTCCCATTGTAATGGTCGAAAATTGTCAAAACCATATACCGTTTTTAATACCTCAAGTGCCTTTGTTTTCACCTCATAAAGATAGCCGTAAAAGTGGTGAACATGCTCTGTAATTTGGGAATATTTAAAAAATAAGATGGATAATTTCATGCTATCATATTGGAATGTTACCTTTGCGGCTGAAATCACCCCCTTGAAAGGGATTTAAATTTACTTTTTATGGAAATGTTAATGGTTGTAGTTTTTATCGTAGGTTATCTAATGATTGCCTTGGAGCATAAAATACATATAGATAAGGCCCCGACAGCACTTATTACTGGAATGATTTGTTGGGCAATATATTCTTTCTTCTTAGTTGATGTAAACGAATCTGCTGACGCAGCTCACCATGTACTTGCGCATGGAAGCTCTGGAAATGCAGGCCTCTATCATCACATGTATGACATAGCTAACATACTTCTTTTTCTATTGGGAGCTATGACAATTGTTGAAACCATTGACGAACATAATGGATTTAAGTTAATAACAAATAAAATCAGAACTACTAATAAAGTTAAATTGTTGTGGACAATTGCAATATTGTCTTTCTTTTTCTCCGCATTACTAGATAACCTTACTACTGCAATAGTAATGATTTCATTACTTAGAAAACTAGTTGGTGATAAACAAACAAGATGGATGTTTGCAGGGATTGTAGTAATTGCGGCAAATGCAGGTGGAGCATGGTCCGTTATAGGTGATGTTACTACAACGATGTTATGGATTGGAGAGCAATTAACTGATCCTGTGGGAATCGCTATTCCTTCCCTAATTATTCCTTCTTTCGTTGCTCTACTAGTACCTCTTCTAGTTTTAAGTTTCATTATGAAAGGAGACGTAAAACGTCCTGAAGATGATAGTAAAAACGGAAACAAATTTGAAACCACACAAGGTGAAAAAATCACTCTTTTAGTAGTAGGAGTATGTGGACTATTATTCGTACCTATCTTTAAGGCAACTACTCATTTACCTCCTTTTACAGGAATGATGTTATCACTTGGAGTTGTTTGGACTTTAACGGAAATTATGCATCGAAAAAAAGAAACATCACACAAAATGCATTTATCTGTAATTTCCGTTTTAAGAAAGGTTGATACCTCATCTGTACTTTTCTTCTTAGGTATTCTTTTAGCTGTTGCTGCTTTACAGGAAATTGGACATTTAAACATAATGGCATCTTGGCTTCAAGACACATTGCAAAATAATTATGCTATAAATATGTCAATCGGATTTTTGTCTTCTATTGTAGATAATGTTCCCTTAGTTGCCGCTGCCCAAGGTATGTATAAACCTCAAATGGCAGAGGCCATTGCGGGGGCTTCTGATTTAGTTGACTTTATGCCAAATGGATCTTTTTGGGAATTCCTGGCGTTGTGTGCCGGAACGGGTGGTTCCTGCTTAATTATTGGATCGGCTGCTGGTGTTGCGGTAATGGGATTAGAAAAAATCGATTTTATATGGTATTTAAAAAAGATTAGTTTGTTGGCAATTATTGGATATGTAGCTGGCGCTGCCACTTACATACTTATTGTTTCATAAATAAAATTACTTATTCAAAAAAAGGATGTTCAAAAGAACATCCTTTTTTTTTGCAACAACTTCCATAGTTGTTCTATTTTCATATTACACAATAAATTTTTACTCCACATCGTTGGATTTCAATAATAAAAATTATGTTAAGGGACTTATTTAAATTGCAATTAAACATTACAGGAGACGCTGAAAACACAATTTCAACTGCGGAAAACGCAATAACCTCAGGGATAGAAAACACAACAGAAACGGCCACATCCGAAGGTATTCTAATCATTGATTTAATCATTGATTCTTGGCCAATTATGGTGCCCTTATTTGTGTTATCAGTAATCGCTGTTTACATATGGGTGGAAAGGTATTTCGCTATTCAAAAAGCAAATAAAATTGACACCTCCTTTATGAATAATTTGAAAAATAATGTTTCACAAGGAAAAATTAATGAAGCGAAAATCATCTGTTCTCAAGAAAACACACCTGTGGGTAGAATGTTACATAAAGGGATATCGCGTTTGGGAAGACCTTTGGAGGACATTAGTACATCAATTGACAATGTGGCCACATTAGAAGTTTCAAATATGGAGAAAAACCTTTCCATCTTAGCCACAATTTCCGGAGCTGCTCCAATGATTGGATTTTTGGGAACGGTACTAGGAATGATGAATACGTTTCATAAAATGGCGGACGGAGCGAAAGATTCAGGAGTTGAAATTGGAGATTTGTCTGAAGGTATTATGTATGCTATGACAACAACCGTTGCTGGATTAATTGTTGGGATTGTTGCCTATTTAGGGTACAACCTACTCGTTGCTAAAGTAGACAAAGTAGTGCACAAAATGGAAGATTCCTCATTAGAATTCATGGATTTGCTTAACGAACCAGCGCAATAAGATGAAAACGAGAACAAGAAAAAAAGTTGATGCTACTTTTAACATGTCGAGTATGACCGACATTGTCTTTCTTTTATTGATCTTTTTCATTGTCCTTTCTACGTTTGTTACTCCACCTGGAATAGGTGTAGATTTACCAAACACCCACCAAAACACAAAAGATAGAAATGTTCCAAAGATTGTAGTATCAATTGATTTAGATGGAAATTACTATTTGGATCAAGTAAAAATGTCTTATGATTTATTACTTTCTAATTTGGGAACAAAAGTTTTTCCAGAGGGTAAACAACCTGCCATTAAACTAGAAGCAGATGGAGGAATTCCTCTAGAAAAAGGAGTTTCATTATTTGCAGACATTAAAAATCTAGGCTATAAAAAAGTGGTTATTGCAACGGAAGCCGGTACAAAGTAAAATGGAATCAAAACAAGAGGTAAAAAACAGAAAACGTAAAGGAGCAATTATTACAACAGTTGTTCATGTTATTCTTATACTTCTTCTTTGTGCCTATAAAATGGATAAAATTGATCCAATACCAGGCGTAATTGAAATAGGTTGGGAACTTGATGGTATGGACAACACTGAACTGGCATCCAAAGTACAAAACACAGATATCACACCACCTGTTGAACAAACTCCTCCACCAGAAACAGTTCAAGAAGAATCTCAAACAATCACGGATGACTTAAGCGATATTTCCCTGAATGAAGATGATAAAATCGCCAAGAAAAAAGATACTCCTTCGGTGGAGAAACCAGAAGAAAAACAACCTACAAAAGAGGTAAAGCCTGAAGTTTCAAGTTGGTTGAAAAACCTCCCATCAGGTGGTGGCACGCCAAAAATAGGCGATCCAAGTTCGGGTCCAGGAGCCTCTTCCTCACCTGGTCCGGGTGCTGGATCAGGTGGAGCAGTAAGTGGTCCATCCGGTGCAGGTGGAACAGGCGATCAATGGGTAATTGATAATAGAAAACCTGTAAATCTAAATTTGAAAGAAAACAGATGTACCAAAACAGGTATTATCAAAATTTACATTAAAATTGATCGAGCAGGAAAAGTAATTTATGCTGCTGACAGAGGAGGCACTTCTCAAGATCCCTGTTTAATTAATATTGCTATTCAACAAGCAAAAAGTATTGAATATGAACCTTCAAACACCATTAATGAAGGTACGATTGAAATTGATTTAACCCTCTAATCATACTTATTTCTTAAACTATCTTAAACCGCTTTCCCTCCTTTTTTGTTTTAGTTACATTCACTAAAATGAAAATGATTAAGCGATTTAAAACGTTTTTTTTGCTCTTTATAATTTTGGGAGCGCTTTTCTTTTTGATTACCTATTGGCTAACACCCAGAATGATTGTTCAGGTTCAACCCCCTATCGTTGGAACAGAGGTAGAACCACTAAAAGATCTCTTCTTTAAATCTAATAAAGGCCATTACTTTAATTGGTACTCTGAGGATCAGTTAAAGCTTGAAGGATTTATTTCAGATCGTCCAACACTATGCAAAGGAACAATAATCCTATTGCACGGCATACGATCTAGAAAAGAGTCTTTTTTATCATTAGGTAAGTGGTTATTCGATCATGGCTATCAATTTGTAGCAATTGACCTCAGAGGACATGGAATGAGTGAAGGTACCTATTGCTCTTTTGGATACCATGAAAAAAAAGACATTCATCTACTCATTGATGAACTTGAAAAAAAAGGATGCTCGAGAATTGGAGTCTTTGGTCAATCATTGGGGGGAGCTATTGGTCTGCAGGCTATGGCATATGACCATAGAATAAAATTTGGTATAATAGAAAGTACATTTTATAATTTTAAAGCCGTATGCACTCATTATTTCTCCCGATTAACAGGAATATCAACTCAATCATTCATTACACAAAAAATATTTCCCTTTTGTATAGATAAAGCATCTGAATTGGCAGGTTTCCCTTCAGATAGTGTTAATCCATCTCATTATTGCAACCAAATAGAGTCTCCAGTTCTACTGGCGCATGGGAAAAGAGACCAACGAATCCCACTGTTTCACGCCCAAAAGAATGCAAAAAAAATTAAGAATGTAACTCACTTGGAAATTAATGAAGCCGGTCATTTGAATCTTCATCAAATTGGAGGGAAAGAATATCTTAATGTAATTCTTGAATTTTTAAATAAGTCGAGTACCCGCTAAAAAATTAAACCTGTTCCTTTTCAAAATTTCTTGATTGAATGTCAAGAATGAGTATAATAACCGAGAATCCCCAAAACAAGGCAGAGGCCTTATCCGTATCCAAAAAGTTATTTAAAATCCCGTGCAAATAATACGTAATTAATCCTAAAAAAACCGATAAGCCGATCATTCGTGACTCCTTGGGTAAATTACTTTTATACACGCGCACTCCAGCAATAATGACACTTATTACAATGGAAATCATTAAAAGCGAGCCAATCAAACCTTGCTCAGACAATGGCCCAAGGTACTCACTATGAGCATTACCTCCATCTCCTGCATTGGTGCTTATGATTGTTTTGTCTTTACTCTGTTGATAAGGGGCGTATTCAAATGCATAGGTCCCTGGTCCAAATCCAAAAAGAGGTTTATCTTGAAACATTTCCCAGGCAGATTTCCATCGGTTTATTCGTTCGAGATTAGAAGCATCGGAACTTACATTAGAAATCGACTCCACATGTTCGGTTAGGTTTGAAGATGAATCTTGCTTGTTTTGTTCCATATTAATTAATAAAGAATCAAGCGTTGAATACAACAATACAAATACAGTAAACGCACTCGATAACACAATCCAAGATTTTATTTTAAACCTTAAAATTATAAACACTCCTAAAGCTCCTACCAAACTTACCCATGCAGCTCGCGTGTAAGATAAAATTAATGCAACCGCAAATATAATGGTTAACACAAAAATCAATAGTCGTTTAACTCCCTCTATACGAGGCGAAAAACACTGCCATAGAAGGAAAGGAATCACCATTGCTAAACAGGCACCATAGGAAGTATGATCATTAAAAAATGGATTCATTACCCAATTGGCGCTAGCCTGATCAAAATTTCGGACAGCATGCTCACTGAAGGTATATATTAACACGGGTAAAAATCCTAAAATATATAACCAAACCATTTTACGTTGATTCTCAGGCGATTTTAATACTTGGGAGGCTATGAAATAAAAAACACTCACAAACCATATTCTACTAAGTAGAAACTTTATCGAAACAATAGGGTCTGAACTCGTGATAGCAGTTAATGCAATCCAAGCAATATGAAAGAGAATTAATTGAGAAACAGGATGTTTAATGACCGATTTTTCAAAACCACCATCAAAAAAAAGTTTTAAAATGAACATAATCATCATCCCTACTATGAGCGGCTCAGTAGGTAAAGCAATACCGATCCCCAAATCTATTCCCGCATCATCGAGATTAACCGACAAAGGCACAAGGAACATAACAATGTAATACAACACATCCAACTTAAAAACAGCGAGATAAACAAGAAAAATTAAAACAGGAAAACCTAATAATTCATATCGTTCATTATACAACAAAGCACCATTAGCAACAATAAAAAGAATACTAAGACTGTAAAACCATATTTTTTTTGCAGAATCTAACAAACTAAGCTACTTTTTTACGCTCAAGTCTATCTAAAAAGGAAACTAATCCTAGTGCACCAAACAAAGAGATAGCAACAGACACTACCACAATAAGCCATCGAATCGGATACGTTTTTTTATCTGCTTCATATGGGTTTACAATATTTACAGCGTATTCCTTCTTTCTATTTAATTCTTTAACATGTTCTTCATACTTTAATTTATAACTGTTATAGGAATCTCGAGCACTCCATAATCGTCCAGATAAATTTTCATATTCAACTCCCTTTTGCTTTAAATTATCTAGCTCATCTTTTACTTTTTGAACCTTTCCAGGAGAAGAATTTCCTTTCGCTAACATTTTATAGTATTCTTTCGATAAATTTTTAACCTGACTTTTATAATCAAGTATACCATACTCTTTTCGTAAAACACCTAATCTTTCTTCCAAACGATCTCTCTCCTCTCTTTTTTGCTCCATCATCTCCTTTACTGTATTAACAGCCTCTATCAACTTTTCATCTTGTAGTCGCTTTACCTCCACATTGTACAAATCAATAATAGATTTCACCGCCTCATAAGCTACCTTAGGATTTGTACTCAACACCTCGATTTCCACAGACTCAAACTTTGTTTTTTGAAATTGAACATGATCTGAATATTCTTTATACATTAAATCTCGATAATGAGGATCATCCTTTTCAATATCAAAAATTGTATCCAGCTGAAATTTTTCACATACTTTATCTCTAATTGCATCAGACTCTAACAACTGAATCATCTGCTCGGTAGGCGACTCTTCAGAATATTTTTTCAGGTTTGTAGGATAAACTCTGGCGAAAGATTTGAATTTTGGTTTTATGAAAATAGGAGAGGAAAAAATTGCTGCGCCAAGAAACGAAACAACAAAAACTATAAGTAATGGTTTTCTCCACCTCCAGAGCAAACCAAGAATTTCATCATTTTCAAAATACTTTTTCATGCTTTCTTTTTTAAAGTTGCGCCTTTACTCTTTGAGCTTGTTCAAAGAAAAAGATCGCAATGATTCCAGTTAATAGAGCTCCAAAAACACTTACCACTACAATAAGCCATCGAATGGGGTAACTTTTCTTCTCCGCTGCAAATGGATTAGTAACGAGAAAAAAGTTTTGAATTCTAGATTCAGCATCCACCTTAGCTTCTTCATACTTTCCTTTTAATTCCGATAATCGAATACGTTCATTTTCTAATTTTTCACTCAAACTAATGGAAGCTGCACCATATTTTGACAATACGGCTAACTTTTCTTCCAATGCCTGTACGGCCTTCTCATTTCCCTTGGCAATTGCCTGTGCATAAGCATCCCCATAAACCTCAGCTTGGGATTCTAAATCTAAAACACCTTTGCTCATTATATACGCGAGTGAATCCTCTAAAATTTTCAAATCAGCCAACAAATCAAAATACGCCTGTTCAACGACTTGATATCCCTGTTGTGCACGCTCTTTTTGAATATTATTCACCACATCATCTAATATGGTTAAAATGGACTTCGCAATAAGCGCAGCGGTATCAGGAGAATGATCCAACACAACGATCTCTACGGCCATATTTTTGTTTTGCTTGAACGAAATATTTTCTTCAAACAGTTCATGTAAATCGTAATTAGGTGTTTCTGTTTCCTCTGGATGAATTCCATAATGAGCCATCAAATTAAACTGCTCAATAACCTTCGCCTTTACTTTATCAGAATTCAAAATCTCCAGCAATTGTTCTGATTTTTCCTCTTCTCCAAACTCCATAATATCCGTTTTACCGCCAAATTTTGTACTGATTAATGCTTTAGCAACGGAACTTGTATTGGATGGATATATAACAGCTGTAGATTTATATTTTTCTTGGATGTAAAGGGAAATCGTTGCGCTAATTATGAAACTCATCAAAAAGATCACCAACAATTGAAGTTTATACTTAAAGAGAAACACATATAAACTGGAGGAATCAAAATAACGCTCGTTCACCTCATTAATTTCCTTATTCATCCTAAAAATTTAGGGCTCAAAAGTAGTAAAAATAAACGGGATTGCTAAGCATTTGATCTAAAGCCTTTGGCTATGCTCGCCGCACCTTTCAGATCAACCGAAATAAGGAGGCCAATAAGCAAACATACCAAAAGGGAAAACAAACGTAAAACTAACGCTAATTCATTGATTAACAATACACTAAATAGCAAAAAGACAATACCAAGAAAGAACCGTATCAGCCCCATAATCCTAAGGTCTAAATGAAATAATTTAACCGCAAACCCGATTTGAAAAACACCACTAAATGATTGCGTGATCAAACTGGCAAAAGCTGCACCATAAGCCCCATAAGAAGGAATTAAAACTAAATTTAGTATTACATTAAGTGTAAGTGAACTTGCAGCAATTTTATTTAATAATTTCATGTTCCCTGAAGCAGTTATTAATGTTCCAAAGCAATAATTAATACTCATCGGAATTATTCCAAAAATGAGGAGTTTAAAAATATCCGAAGAATAATAAATGTCATCCATATTGGTAACCGCATCAATGTTTAGTTCACTGTTGATGAAATATTCACCACCATTAAATTTACCATAACATAACGCGATGACATCCTCAGAATAGTATGCTAGAAGAATAGATAAAGAAGAAACACCATATATTAATAAAGCTGATGAGGTAGAGATTAAGGACTGAACACGCTCTTTTTTAGCTAGAATTTTTGAAAACATTGGCAGAAGAAGAACAGCAAAGAGATAAGCGTAATTATTAAGCGCCATTAAAATCCTCATTCCTTGAGCATAATAAGAAGCTTCCTGTTTTCCATCCGATAGAATTCTTTCAATCATAACGGAATCAACACTATGGTAAGCAGCCATAAGAATTACAATTAATGCATAGGGTGCGCTCTTTATTAAAAGCATTTTAGCAAAACGCTTCTCTAATTTTGGCAAACCAGGCCTACCCAAAAGTAAAAGAGTGAATAGCCCAATAATAAAACTTATTCCATACCCAAGAACTTGAACATAAATGAAATTTTTAATTGTAACACCATAATCACCTTTATTGACCAAAAGATATAGTACCCCTCCAATCATAAAAAGACGATCCAGTACGGAAAACAAACTATCCAACTTAAACCTTCCAAACGCTGTAAAATTCGATCGAACATAGAGTATTGAAGAAAGAAAAACCTGTGTTAAACCAAGAAGGAAAAGCATCCATTTTTCATTTCCGGAATACCCACCCAAAACGCCCCAAAGCTGAAGTATAAAGAGATACAATACCGATAAAAGCAACCTGATAATCAAAATGTTTTTGAAATACCGAGAAAATCGATTGTTGTTTATCGACACTTTTCGATTATTATAATTGCTTATCCCAAAATCCAAGATGATATTTAAAATTAATGTGGAGTTAAGAAGCGCAAAATAAAGTCCATAATCCTCTCCTACTTCCTTTTGGATTTGCATATCCAAAAAAAGCCAAACAGGCTTAACAATAATGTTAAGTGTAAAAAGTATTATTAAATTGAATAGAAAAGACTTTTTCAAACTTTGGTTTGTAAACGTTAATTTTGAGTAAAATTACTAAAATGAAGAAGGTAATTGCGGTGAACACCCGAATTTTAGTTTCTGGAAAATTAGAGGGTATTGGAAATTTTACCGCTGAAATTTTCAAACGTCTTGTTGAATGGCATCCAGATTATGAATTCCATTTCATTTTCAATTATCCTTTTGACCCTTCCTTTAAGTATGGTGAGAATGTAATAACGCATGTAATCCCACCCCCTGCTAAACACCCCATATTGGTGAAAATTTGGTACAACTTCAGTTTGAAACGATTACTTAAAAAGATTGAACCAGATGTTTTCATAAGCCCCGATGCGATTACATCACTCACAACAAATGTAAAAATGCTTACTGTTATGCACGACCTTGGATTTGTTCATCGTCCTCAAGATTTACCCAAGACCTGGTCAAAATTTTACAACAAGTACAGTAAAAGGTTTGCTGAAAAATCCAAAAGAATAGCTACTGTTTCGGAGTATTCCAAAAAAGATATTTGCGAAACTTATGGCATACCCAATGAAAAAATAGATGTTGTATACAACGGGATTAAAAATTCTTTTTACCCTGCAAATCAGGAAGAAATTCAGCGCCTTACCCAAGGCCAATTATATTTTTTTTACATTGGATCACTGCATCCAAGGAAAAACATTCTAAATCTTGTTAAAGGCTTCGAAGCATTCAAGACTCAGACAAAAAATGAAATCAAATTAGTCCTTGGAGGCGACTTCTTATTTCGTTCAGAAGAAATTAAGAAATTGGTGAATTCATTAACTTGCAAAAAAGATATCATTCTTACAGGAAGATTATCAGACAAGGACCTAAACACGTGGCTTTCTGGAGCGATAGCCTTAACATACATCCCTTATTTTGAAGGTTTTGGCATCCCATTAATAGAGGCTATGAAGTGTGAAACACCTATTTTAACCAGTAACATTACATCCTTACCCGAAGTTGGTGCCGAAGCTGCCATTTATGTAGACCCTTATTCTATACCAGAAATCACGAAAGGGATGATACGAATTGCTGAAGAGCCAGATTTAAGAGCTATATTAATTAAAAAAGGAAAGGAGCGCTTAAAAGATTTTAGTTGGGATAAATCTGCAAAATTACTTTGGGAAAGTATCCAAAAAACCATTCACTCATGAGTTTAAAAAACTACAAACATATTGATTTAATTGAGGCCGGGTGCGATGAAGCGGGCAGAGGATGTTTAGCAGGGCCTGTTTTTGCTGCAGCAGTTATTTTACCAAAACATTTAAAGGCTCCTGAACTAGACGACTCAAAAAAATTATCCGAAAAAAAACGGAAGGAATTAAGAGATTTTATTGAGGAAAAAGCCATTGCCTTTAAAGTAGTAAAGATTTCTCCCAAAAAAATTGACGAAATAAATATTTTAAACGCCTCTATTTTAGGAATGCAGGAAGCTGTTTTAGGTTTAAAAAAAAGACCTGAATATATTCTTGTTGATGGCAATAAATTTAAACCAACAGAAGATATTCCACACGAATGCGTTATTAAAGGAGATGGAAAATATAAATCCATTGCCGCAGCTTCCATCTTGGCAAAAACTTATCGAGATGAATACATGGAAAATATTCATGAAGAGCATCCCCATTATCATTGGAAAAAAAATAAAGGATACCCCACTTCCCCACATCGAGAAGCAATTGCAAAGTATGGATCCACGGAATACCACAGGCAATCATTTAAATTACTCCCTGACGCGAAGCAATTATCCTTGTTTTAAAATCCTTCAGGAAGAATTGAAATCGTTATTTTCCTCTGAAAAAGAACCTTTTTAATACATAAGGGACAGCTCTAGGTTGTTTCATTAAATAAGGATGAATCCCACCTTTAATCGTTTTTACTTTTCCAGTATGAAAAGCTTCAGTATTATGGTCACGCAAGTCATTGATCAATTCATAAGGAGTACTAATTAAAAATGCATACCCCAAATCAAACGTTGAAGCTCTAAATGATTTTTTTACTAAATCAGCACAATTTAAATTAAAAAGTGACCATGATTTTTTAACATTTCGTTTCGCCGCTTTTTTCATTTTTTTAAACGCCTTAGAGGACACCGAAAACTCAATAATCAACTGAGCATTATAGGCTTGAATTCCCATCAAAGAATCAATTGATAACAGATGTTCAAAATTATGGATAACCGTGTCTATTGATCCTACGCTTTTGGGATAATGCGAAATATAATGAATCTCATTTGAATCATAAAAAGCAACAGCCATATGACCTGCACCAGTATACGTTTGTGTACTTCCCCAAACCAACAAATACACCTTTTCATTGGACGCATATAGCTGGGCTGATAAGAATAGAATGATAAAAACGATCCATCTCATATTACAAAGAAACACGATCAATGGAAACCTGTCCAATTAATCATTGCAAAACGAATTAACGTATTTGCATTTTTTGCAAAAAACGATCTTTATCGTGGTTGCCTCATGTTCACCAATGAAACAAAATCGTCCACCGAAAGTTGCTCAGGACGTTTGGTGAAAATTTCTTGTGTGAGTGTTTTAGGATCAAAAAGTGGTTTTAGACTCTTTCTTAACATCTTTCTTCGTTGATTGAACGCTGTTTTTACAATATGTTTAAACACACCATAATCACAATCAATAGGGTCATCTCTTCGAACCAATCTTAAAACACCACTTTTCACCTTTGGAGGAGGGTTAAATACATTTTCAGGAACAGTAAAAAGGTATTCAGCATTGAAGAAAGCTTGGGTCAAAACACTAATAACTCCATACGCTTTACTTCCTGGGACCTCACATATTCTCTCCGCAACCTCTTTTTGAAACATTCCACTCATCTCTGGAATCAAATGTCTGTTATCAATTACTTTAAAAACAATCTGTGAAGAGATATTGTAAGGGTAATTACCAATCACAGCAAACTCATGATCAAAAATACGCGTGAAATCCAAGGTTAAAAAATCTTCATTATACACCTTAACTGATGGATAATGTTTCTCTAAATAAAGAACACTTTCTTTATCTAACTCAATTAATCGAAAATCATGATTAGAATACTTTTCAAGAGTGTACTTTGTCATCACTCCCATACCAGGTCCTACCTCTAGAATCCCTTGATATTTGTTGGGGTGTATAAGGGACTCTCCTATCCTTTGAGCAATGGCCTCATCTGTTAAAAAATGCTGCCCTAAATGTTTTTTTGCTCGTACATCTTTCATTTTCGCACACCTTCCTCCACTTGTTCCAATACACTTTGAAAAGATGCATATTTACCTTCGAAATTACGATTTAAAATTTGCTCAAGCTCTTTCTCATACTTTGAACGAAACTCAGAAAGTTGAGGATGCCCTTCACATCTTAGTTGAAGATTATAGGAAACATCAACCCCTTGACCGGGTATAATCCGAACAAATCGATAATCTATAAAACAACCTGTTTCCATAATAAGAGCGATATGGCCAGCAACCATGAATTCAACCCATTTTTGCTCAATACTACTATCTAATGCGGAAGTGATACTATAAACGATCATGATTCTAAAAATTGCTTGAGTTCCTTAATCCCTTCTTGGGTAAAAAACTTCAAATGATGTTCAACATGCAATGTAAATCCTTTCCAACCTCTTATTCTTATAATAAATCGCTTTTTTGTAATCTGAAAACCTTTCACATCACTTTTCTTTAGCACAGTCGGTTTAGTCTTTCGAACAAACCTTAAGGGGATGAGCGCAAGAAGTATAAAAAATAGAACAACCATGAAATCGATAATATAATATTGATGATTAACAACAATATTGTAAATCTTGATTAAAGAGGCTCCAAAAACACCTATAAACCCAACCAGAGCTACGAATCTAAAATACTTAAATGGATCTATTCTTTCTTCATTAAATCGATTGTTTTCAACGATCAACAGCTGATCGCCATCAACGGCATACTCAATACCGTTTCCAACGGTTATTCTTTGCAAATCATTAATTGGCTTCAACTGTTTTTCATTGTAATTTAATTTTCCTATCCTCCTAAATAAAAAAACAGCTCTATCCCAACCCGACCTACTATCGTAAAGTTTTATCTTTTTTAATGATTTTGTTCCTTGATCATCTACAATGATAATATGGGCATAATTAAACCCTAATCTACCTTTAATTAATTTCACCTCTTCAATATTTCGATACGGAATAAAATCACTTTTATTCAAAGGCAGATCAATCCTTTGCACACTTCTTAAATCAAAGAGGGATAAAAACAATAGAAGACTAAGTGGATAGAATCCCGTAACAATTGCACTAACAAAAACAGCAATGGAAAACACCGTATTCAATGTTAACCTCAAAACACGAACATTAATGGTTTTATGAATGTTATTCATGCGATGACGAGGTTCAAAGGTTTTCACATCATTAATTCCAATACCGTCCTCAACAAAATGGGCAAAATCACCACTTTGTAAATTCAATAAATCCTCCGGTTTAGTTTTTATCAATTTCGCCATTACAACTGAATCGAATTAAGTATTTTTGGGAGTCTACACATTGTATACTACAAAAATAAACTAATGGTAACAGCTGAACAACTTAAAGAGTTGCTAAATCGACTCGAAGCGCTGAAAGGATATCTGGAACTTGACAAAAAGGCAATCGAAATTCAAGAGGAGGAAGAAAAAACGCAAGCTCCTGAGTTTTGGGATGATCCCAAAAAAGCTGAACAAATTTTAAAGTTGATCAAAGGTAAAAAAACATGGATTGAAGAATATGAAATAGTAAAATCAGCCTTTGATGATGTCTCTGTACTAAGAGAGTTTATGGAATTGGAGGAATCTACGCAAGAAGAGGTGGACGAAGCAGAAAGCAAAGCTATAGAGCTTCTTGAAAATTTGGAATTAAAAAACATGTTAGGAGAGAAAGAAGATGCACTCAACTGCATTGTAGAAATTAATTCTGGAGCGGGCGGAACAGAATCGCAAGACTGGGCATCAATGTTAATGCGAATGTATATAATGTGGGGTGAAAAAAACGGTTTTAAAGTACGAGAGGTTGAATTAACAGACGGCGAAACTGCTGGAATCAAATCATGCACCTTAGAATTTGAAGGAGAATTTGCCTATGGTTATTTAAAGGGCGAAAATGGTGTGCATAGATTGGTTCGTTTATCACCATTTGATTCCGCTAACAAGCGTCATACATCTTTCGCCTCTATCTATGCCTACCCTGTGATTGATGATACTATTGAAATTGTTGTTCCTCCATCGGATATTGAATGGGACACATTTCGATCTGGTGGTGCAGGTGGACAAAACGTAAATAAAGTTGAAACAGGTGTGCGACTTACCCATAAACCATCAGGAATAATCATTAGAAATACCGAATCTCGTTCTCAATTGGCGAATAAAGAAAAAGCAATGCAGCTTTTAAAATCTCAATTGTATGAGTTGGAAATGCGAGAGCGTCAAAAAGAAATCGATGCAATCGAAGGATCAAAAATGAATATTGAATGGGGATCACAAATTAGAAATTACGTTTTCCATCCATATAAATTAATCAAGGATGTGAGAACAGGGCACGAAACAGGAAATATTGGAACTGTCATGGATGGAGGTTTAATGCCATTTATTAAGTCTTATTTAATGGAATTTGGAAAGTCTGGACAAAAATAAAAACATGAAAATATATCATAATCCTCGTTGCAGAAAAAGTAGAGAAACACTTCAAATTATCCAAGATGCTGGAATTGAAGTTGAAATTGTAAAATACTTAGAAGATGCCCCAACTGAAGCTGAACTTAAAGATGTTTTAAGGAAACTTGGTATTCCAGCTGATAAATTACTTAGAAAAGGTGAGGCTATTTTTAAGGAAAACTATAAAGGCAAAAATTTATCGGAAGATGAATGGATTAAAGCTATGGTTGAGAATCCAAAGTTAATTGAGAGACCAATTGTGGTAAAGGGAGATGAAGCTGTTTTGGGAAGACCACCTCAAAATGTTGAGGAGTTATTTTAAACAAGTAATTCAATCCATAGCGTAAACGAAAAATCTTCAGGTACCGAATTAATTTAATACTTAAAGTTCCTTACGTGACTCAGTTAGGATTATATACACTACTTGGAAATAGTATAATCAAATATCTGCGGTGGTAAACATACACCAGAAGTCAAATTACAACTCATATACTCTGCAGAAATACTTCCAGAATACGCGTTAGCATCTGAAATCTTGAACTTAAGTTCATACTTGGCTTCTTTTAAGAAGTACCAAAGATCAACTTCAAATATATCATCAAACTTATGTTTCGTTTTTGGCTTATGAATACTAATTAATTCAAGTCCTTTCAAATCATCATAAGTAAACGAAAGAGGAATTGGTCCAACTTCTCCACCAAGCGAATCATAAACCATCCAATCATTTTCAACTTTAAAATCAATAACAACAGTTAAGGTGTCTCCCGAAACTAAAGATTCTGATTGAATAGCTACTGGCTCTTTTGTATTCTGCCCTTTAACAGAGCATACAATCAGTAAAGCAGCTAATATTGCAGTTATTCTTTTCATGGATTGCGTTTTTTGTATGCCGCTATTGAGCTCATTAAAAATTTTCTAAATTTTACCTTATCACTTGCTTGCTGGAAGGCGATAGGAATATTTAATAAATTCTGATCATTATCAAAAGTTACATAATAAGGTTGTGATATTTTATTAAACCAAGACTTCTGAATATCGGCATTTTTTTGGCCTAAGGTTTTTATTTGAGTATTTCCATCAAAAACCGAAGTATATTGTTGAGAAACAGGAAGATCAATTGTGTGTTCATCAATGTACAATGAAATAACAACAAACTCTTCTTTTAAAAGTTGTAGAATATCTGAATCACTCCAAATACCATCTTCAATTTTTCTGCAATTTACGCAGCCATGACCGGTAAAATCAATAAAAACAGGTTTGTTCTGTTCTTTTGCACAGCACATTCCTTGCTCATAATCAAAATAACCTTGAATGCCATGAGGTAAGTGTAGCTTTTCTGAATAATTAGATTCAGAACAAATCACTCCTCCTTTTCCTTGTATTAATTGCGGTATATTAAAATCCATAGTACTGGTTGGTGGCAAATACCCGCTTAATCCTTTAAGTGGGGCTCCCCACATTCCAGGCAATAAGTATACCACAAATGCAAAAGTCACGATAGCAACAATTAATCTGGGTACTTTGATAAACTTAAGATCTGAATCATGAGCAAATTTTATTTTGCCAATAAGATATAAAGTCATCAAAGAAAATATAGCAATCCAAAGCGCTATATAAACTTCTCTGTCAAGAATATTCCAATGGGCAGTTTGATCTGCAACGCTTAAAAATTTTAATGCAAGTGCCAATTCAATAAATCCTAAAACGACTTTTACCGAATTCAACCACCCTCCAGACTTTGGCAACTTATTTAGTAACGAAGGAAAAAACGCGAAAAATGTAAACGGTAAAGCAAATGCAAGACTAAATCCAAACATCCCTATGAGTGGTTTTATACCACCAGTTGCTACAGATTCAACAAGAACATTACCTACAATTGGACCTGTACATGAAAATGATACAATTGATAATGTAAGAGCCATAAAAAAAGCACCCGCTAAACCACCTTTCTCTGCTTTTCGATCAGAAATATTCCCCCAATTACTAGGTAAAGTGAGTTCAAACATGCCAAAAAAGCTAGCTGCAAAAAACAAAAACACACTAAAAAACAATAGGTTAGGTAACCAATGTGTAGCAATATAATTAGCAGCGTCTGGACCAGCAATTAAATTAATTACAGAACCAATTAACATGTATATTACAATAATGGATAAACCAAAAATCAAAGCGGTAAACTTTCCTTTCGATTTATTCTCAGATTCCTTTAAAAAAAAGGATACTGTCATAGGAATCATAGGAAACACACATGGGGTTAATAAAGCCACTAATCCCGACACAAATGCAAAAATGAAAAACCAAAAGTAAGACTCATTTTGACCTTCATCTATGGACAAACCATTGAATGTTTTTAATTCTTTTTTTTCTTTTGAAAAATTATAACCACACTGATTACCTGAAGACTCTTTCCTTTCCAAGGATAAAGTTGTCGATTGCATTGTCAAATCTTTTTTCCCCTCACCCACCAAAACTGAAAACGTAGGATTAGGATAAGGTGTAGTAATACACCTTCCTTCCTCGCATACTTGAGCTTGGTAATTTCCTGAAACAGTAAAATCTTTTTTAAAGCCTTTTAAAGCCCGAGTCATAATGAGCTCTTCTCCTTGATAATAACTTACATCGCCTTCAAATTCTTTAATAAATTTCGTTTTAAAAGGAGGTTTAATCCAATCACCTGTAAACTGAAATGCATTGGAGGAATCTATATTTATAATCAATTCAGGAGGTGAAATCATAGCTCCTTCTACAGGATCTCCATAAACGATCGCGCCTTCCTTTAATTTTAATTTAAACGTTAGTTGATAAAGATCCTCTTTATCATGTTGAATTAAAAAATCAACCGTAGCAAGATCACCTAACTGGGCTTTAAGAACAAGCGAAAAGAAGATGATAAATAATAAAGCAATATATCGTTTCATACTAGTAATTGAACAAACTCAAACTATAAAAGTAACTCGAGTAAAAGTTAAAATACATTAAATCTGAATTTCCTCCCCAGGAGCGAGTTTAAAATATTTTCGAATCAAAAATACAGAAACATAAATAATTGGGGTGTCAATTAAAGCGCAAATCACCTTAAAAGTCCATCCATCAAGTATCAGTTTTCCAATTTCACTCAACGTTTTAACGCCCAAAAAAAGAACAAGAACAACTAGAGTCGTATCAAACAACTGAGAAAATATTGTGGAGCCGTTGTTACGCAACCAAAGCATTTTCCCTTTCGTTAACTTTTTCCAAAATTCATACAGATAAACATCAATAAATTGAGCAGACAAGTACGCCATCATACTAGCTGATATTACTCGCCAGGAGTTACCAAAAACACGATCATAATCACCATCGGTAACAGGACTTCCGTCTATCGCAGGAAATAAACCTCCCAAATAAAGCACAGCCACAATAAAAATGGATGCAATAAAACCAGTAAATATAATTTTAGCTGTTTTTTTTACGCCATAAAACTCTGATAGTAAATCAGTAAGCAGAAAGGTTATAGGGTATGGAAGCACACCAGCGGACAAAATAAAAGGTGATTTCCTAAAGGGCGTTTGAACGGAGATAAATTTATTCGCAATAAGATTGCAAACCACCAAGAAGGCAATAAAAACACCGCCTAGAAAAACATACAAAAGGACGGCATTTGATGTATTATTTTTTGTTGTTTTAATTAGAAAAACCCTACTTTATAAACCGATCGCAAAGGAATCATTATTTCCTTTTTTAGCGTTACATTTTTCTCTGTAGCTGCCCAAACTGTTGCAATGACTTTATATTTTGTCCCTTCAGCATCCTCAAAGTAGATCTTTATGTTTGATTTACTTTGGGCACCAAGTGCAGAGGCTCTATTTAAGTCAACCTTTCTTTGAAAAATATCTTCCTTTTGAGTGAGCACATCATCTTCACCAAACTTGATTTTTTTAAGATCTTCTTTTGGTATTTCTATTGGTTGAGTGCTTGTTGATTGGGACATATATCAAAAATTTTGGTTAACTACGGGGTAAAAATACAAATCGTTCCAATTAATTGGTAATTTTTTGATTAATGAGTTGATTTAATTCCTTATATCGCTGGGAACCAACCTTATATTTTAACCCATCTTTATCTGTTAATTCTACCGCCCAATTACCATGTGTAAAAAACTTTATTTTTCCTCTCAAATGTAAATTATATACAGGACGATTAAACAACATTTTACTATACTTTAATGTTTCACATTTCACAATATTATTCAAATCAATTTTCACTTTTCGAGTCGTCCAAAATCCATCGAGTTCTAAAATATTTCCAAATATTTGAGTTTTTAAATGCAAAACAAAAAAAGATAAGAGACTGATCACTAAAATTCCTAAACCGATAAATAAAAATAAATCAGCTGTTTCATCTTTGACATTCGATTCAGAAACAAAATAACTACCAAATGCTCCTAAGGCGATGAATAACCGAATGAATAAATTGAACTTATTATACCCTAAATATTGCTTCTCCTCAAATTCCATAATTAAATTAACCAACTTGTGTGTGGAAAGATACAAATTTTGATGTTCAGTAATCACCTACTCCGGTTGATGAACATATTCCAGAACAAAAATATTTTTCGTTCCTGATTCAATTCTGCACCTATTATCCAATCGATGACCAATAATCCAAACGACTTTTTCTTCGTCACACAGTAACCAGGCGTCTTTTTTTTGCTTTATATTAAACTTGTTATTTATGAAATAATCACTCAATTTTTGCTTCCCCTGCATACCAAAAGGAATAAACCAATCTCCTTTCTTCCATTTTCGAACACGAAGTTTTCCTTTTATTTTATCGGCATTGATGTATACTTTATCGGGTGAAGATTCAATTTCAACAGGCGCAGTCATAACCTCTAAATTGAGATCAATAGGCAGCTCCTCATTAAAGAAATATACCCTTTCATCCGATTCTATGTCACTACACAACTCAAAACCTTTATCACTTGCAACCAATATCAAATTATCTGTCCCTCTGAATATCCTTCCTTTTTTTCGCGAACTTAATGCATCTTCAATATCAGAGTAAGTAAATCCTTTTGAACGTAAAAATTGTTGAACAAAGGAACGTGTAGAAGGATAAATATCTTCATAGCCAATGAACGTTCTATTTTTCACCCATTCAGCATACTGCAATTCCCAGTTATCCTCAATTGCCTTTATTCGTTTTGTGGTATTATGAACAGCATGAAACACCGATGGATTTAACTCTTTTAAAACAGGGACTACGTGATGCCTAATTTTATTCCTCAGATATTTAGTAGACGCATTGCTATTATCTTCTCGAAAAGCAATTTGATTTGCATAAATAAAATCATTGATCTCATCTCTAGTCACACAAAGTAATGGTCTAATAATATTATCACGTTTTACCTTCATTCCTCTCAACCCCTTTAATCCCGTACCCCGCGTTAAATTAATCAGAATAGTTTCCAGTTGATCATCTAAATGGTGTGCTGTTGCAATTTTGGATAATTTATTTGTCTTTAACAACTCATTAAACCATGAGTATCGCAACGCTCTTGCTTTCATTTGGATGCTGACCCCTTCTTCTTTTGCCGATACGCTCGTTTGAAACCTTTTAACATGAAAAGGAATCTTTAATTCATCACATAACTTTTTTACAAAAGATTCGTCTTCTTCTGACGCATGTGCCCTCAACTGATAATTACAATGGGCTACCTCAACATAAAACTTTAAACGATGAAGCAACAAAAGAAGGACAATTGAATCACGTCCACCACTAACCGCAACGAGTATTTTATCGTTTGAATCAATTAATGATTCTTCTCGAATGAATTGTTCTATTTTTTTTAACATAACCTATTAACCATCTTGAAAAGATCAACCTTTTTAGTGAACTGCGTCAAAAATTTCAAAGATAGCTTTTGCTTTGAGAAGAGACTCCTCATATTCATCTTGAGGTTGAGATTGACTGGTGATTGCTCCCCCAACCATAAATGATAAATATTTCGATTTTTCATTGTAAAGCACACTGCGAATAACAACATTAAAGTCGAAATCTCCATTGGGTTTTATGTAACCTATTGCTCCACTATACAATCCTCTTTTCGTTGATTCATATTCCTCAATAAGTTTCATAGCACGAACCTTTGGAGCTCCAGTCATACTTCCCATGGGAAAAGAATTTTTGAGTATTTCAACAGAAGACAGAGCTTGATCCACTTCACAGCTAATGGTACTAATCATCTGATGAACTTGTGGAAAAGAATAAACACCGAATAACTCCTCTACTTTTACTGTTCCCTCCTTGGCAAACCTACTCAGATCGTTTCTTACTAAATCAACAATCATTACATTTTCGGACTTTTCTTTATCACTTAATAAAAGTCTTTTTTTAACCTCGTTGTCTTCCGTAATCGTACGTCCTCTTTTTACCGTCCCTTTGATAGGCTGACTCACCACTTTTAATTTTGACTTTTTTATAAATCGTTCAGGGCTTGCTCCCAAACAATACTTTTGGTCAACCTTAAGAAAAGAACCAAATGGCACGGGCGATTTCTGATTTAAAAGAGCATAGATACTTTCAGGACTGCACACTACATTTTCAGCATAAAACTCTTGACAGAAATTCACTTCAAAAATATCACCTAGTTGAATATGAGAAAGTAACTGAAGAACATTTTTTATATATTTTTCTTTCGTTATTCTAGATTTTATATTCACCTGTTGTAAAGGCTCAAAACGGACATTAACATTACAAACTAACTCTTTAAAGTTTTTTGCGTGTTCACCCGTTATTTTAACAACACTATTTTGAACTTCCACCAAGATTTCTGGTTCAAAAAAACACAGATCTGAGAATTCTAACCCATCGTAATTTTCACTTTTTAAGGATTCCAATTCGTTTTTCAAATCATAACTCAAATACCCAAAAAGCCAAGAACCTTTTTTAATCAGCGCAGCTAACTCATAAAACCGATTAGATCGTATTATTGACTTTGCTCCAAAACCAGCCAAAAGATCATATTCCTTGTAAGGCGTATTTTGATATTCATTAGAATCAAGAATCGTGGCGTAATTGTATTGGCGCGTTAATAGTAAAAGCCGCTCTCTAAACTGGGGGATTTCACGCGTATGAAATGCTATTGTCTCCAATTACTTGTACAATCTGTTTTTTTCCACAATGGATTGGACAGCGTCAACCCAAAAATCATTACTATTTAAACTCGGAACAAGTTGAATTTTTTCCCCTCCATTTTCTTCAAATACCTCTTGATACTCCTCACCAATCTCTACAGTAGTTTCTAAACAATCGGCTACAAATGCTGGAGAAAAAAACAATAACTTTTTCATCCCATCCTTAGCAAGCTGAATAACTGTTTCTTCAGCATATGGCTGGAGCCAGGGATCTCTCCCTAAACGACTTTGAAAGACTTGCAACCATTTTTCTTCAGGAATACCTATTCGAGCTACTATTTGCCTCGTAGTTTCATAACATGCAGAACGATAACAATACATTCTTTCATTTGAATATTCCGAAATACATCCTTTTTCTTCGCAACCCGGAACCTTACACGATTTTTTAATATGCCTTACTGGCACACCATGGTAACTAAAAACAACCTTATCAAATTCACTAAAATCATATTGTTTGGCTGTTTCAACCACAGCGTTAATATAGGCCTCCTCTAAAACAAAATTATTGATGAAATTTACTGAAGGAATTACCTCCCATTTACTCATTATCTCCATCACCTTTTGCGCTGTTGACCCGGTTGTTGACGAAGCATATTGAGCATACAAGGGCAACACGATCACTTGAGCGTAAGCTTTCTTTTCTATTTCACCCATTACCTCCGGTAATCCCGGATTTTGATACCGCATTGCTCCATATACATCTACATCATCATTATATTTCGCTTGTAACTTATCTACAAGTTCATGCAAATAAATCTTCAAAGGCGAACCTTTTTCTGTCCATACATCCTTGTAAGCCTTTGCGGATTTAGGCGCTCTAAATGGAGCGATAATTCCATTTACAAGCACATATCGCCCAACAGGATTTATATCAATTACCCTGCCGTCTCCTAAAAACTCACGTAAATATCGTCTCACAGGAGCAGTATCAGGAGCATCAGGAGTTCCTAAATTGATAATAAGAATAGCTGTTTTCATGATTATAACTTTACAAGTCTAGTTTATCGTTAAATATTGACAATACAAACAACAAACATTCTATTTTAACTATCACTACTAAATAAAAGCTGATCAAGAAAAAAGCCCCTCAAAGGGGCTTAATTTTTATATGTGTAATGCTCTTTTCTCAGTGGCATCTAAAGCAGCCTCTTTAAAGGCTTCTGTAAATGTTGGGTGAGGATGGCAAATCCTTGAAATATCCTCAGCAGTTGCTCTATATTCCATGGCAACAACGGCTTCAATAATTAGATCTGCACAACGTGGACCAATCATATGAACACCTAAAACCTCATCGGTTACTTCGTCTGATAAAATCTTTACAAAACCATATTTTTCATCCATACTTGCTCTCGCTCTACCAGAGGCCTTAAATGGAAACATACCTGATTTATATTTTGCACCAGCAGCCTTTAATTCTTCTTCTGTTTTTCCAACAGCAGCCACCTCTGGCCATGTATAAACAACACCTGGAATTAAATTATGATCAATATGAGGCTTTTGTCCTGCCAAAGCTTCTGCAACAAAAACGCCTTCTTCTTCCGCTTTATGTGCTAACATCGCCCCTTTAACAACATCTCCAATTGCGTAAATTCCAGGCACGTTTGTTTGTAAGTGACCATCTACATCAACTCTACCTCTATCGTCAACTTTAACTCCAGCGTTCTCCAATCCCAAATTATCTGTATAAGGTCTTCTTCCTACTGAAACCAAGGCATAATCTGCCTCTAATTCTACCAACTCACCTTTTTTATTTTCAGCTTTTAAAGTCGCTTTTTTAGCTTCTCCTTTCACCTCAGTTACTTTGTGGGACATATAAAACTCAAAACCTAATTCTTTTTTTAAGTTTTTTTGTAATTCCTTTCCCAAAGATTTATCCATAGTCGGAATAATACCATCCATATATTCCACAACCGATATTTTAGATCCTAAACGTGCATAAACAGAACCTAATTCTAATCCAATTACACCTCCACCAACAATTATCATATGTTTTGGAACCTCATCCAGTTCTAACGCCTCTGTTGATGTTATAACACGTTTTTTGTCTAATTGAATAAACGGAAATGAAGCGGGTTTAGACCCTGTGGCAATAATCGTGTTTTTAGTTTTCAACTCAACTGAATCTCCTTTTTCTGGAGTGACTTGAATCGTATTTTTATCTTTAAAAGAACCAAAACCGTTATGAACATCAATTTTATTCTTTTTCATTAAAAAATCGATTCCTGCGCAGGTTTGCTCCACAACCCCTCGTTTTCTTTCAATCATTTGTTTGAAATTAACTTTCAAATCTTTGATATCAATTCCATGTTCTTTAAAAGAGTGAGAGGCATTATGAAAATGCTCTGAAGAATCTAATAGTGCTTTTGATGGAATACATCCTACATTTAAACATGTACCTCCAAGAGTATTATATTTTTCAACGATCGCTGTTTTCATCCCTAGTTGCGCGCATCTAATCGCTGCAACATAACCTCCAGGACCCGATCCAATAACTACTACATCGTAATTGCTCATTTGTAAAAAATTTGGAGTACTAAAATAACGAAAAGAATTCTTTGAAACATTGAGTTATTAAGAAAATGAAACGATGAATTTATATTTTTCTTCATATTCCTAGGTCGATTATTCAGATTTCTCGCTTTAGGTTCTTCCGACAGCAAGAAAAAACAAAAGTTTTCCACGGATTCTTGATAACTTTTCTTGTTAAACCCTCACTTCACATCCCACAAAACCTCTTTTTCTCTAAATTTGTTCTTGATGGAAAATTTCGTTGTTTCTGCCAGAAAATATCGTCCCGACAGTTTTGATACTGTTGTTGGGCAATCGGCCATTACATCAACGCTAAAAAATTCTATTTTATCTAATCAGGTCGCTCAAGCGTTTTTATTTTGTGGACCTCGTGGAGTTGGTAAAACAACATGTGCAAGAATCCTAGCTAAAACAATCAACTGTACCGATCTTACTAAAGAGGGTGAGGCTTGTGGAAAGTGCGAAAGCTGTACTTCATTTGCAGAAGGTAATTCATTAAATGTGTTTGAATTAGATGCTGCATCAAACAATTCTGTTGATGATATAAGAAACCTAATCAATCAAGTAAGAATTGCTCCAACAATTGGAACGAAGAAAGCCTACATCATTGACGAGGTACATATGTTATCGCAGGCTGCATTTAATGCATTTCTTAAAACATTAGAAGAACCTCCGAAGCATGCTGTTTTCATTTTAGCAACAACGGAGAAGCATAAAGTGTTACCTACTATTCTTTCTCGTTGTCAGATTTTCAATTTTAATCGAATTACTTCAGAGGATATTGCCCAGCATTTAACCGGGATTGCGTTGAAGGAGAATGTAAATGCTGAGCCTGATGCATTACATATTATTGGCCAAAAAGCTGATGGAGGTTTACGAGATGCTCTTTCAATTTTCGATCAATTAATTTCTTTTTCAGGAGGCCAACTCACTTATGATAATGTCATTAAAAACTTAAATATTCTTGATTACGACTACTATTTTCAGACGACGGACTTAATTAAGAAGAAAGACTTGAGTGGACTGCTTATTTTATTGAATCAGATTATTGAAAAAGGGTTCGAGGATAATTTATTCATGAATGGACTAGCCTCTCACTTCCGTAACTTATTAGTAAGTAAGGATGAGAGCACCCTTCAATTATTAGATGTAGGAGAAAATATTAGAGAGAAGTACAAAACTCAATCGGCCGATAATGATCTGGCATTCTTAATTTTAGGATTAGAAGTCTTGAGTAATTATGATGTTCAGTATAAAACATCTAAAAACAAACGCCTCTTAACCGAAGTTACATTAATGCAACTTTGCTCGGAGGATTTAGCAGAGACTAAAAAAAAAAGTCTCGTAGAATAATTCTTCCTATTCCTGAAATCTGGGGTAAAAAATCTGTTGCAAACCCAACTCCCCATAAAACAGCTAAGAAACCCATAACACCAATACGAGTCCGATTAAAAGAAGAGGAAACTATACCTGCAACGAGAAAAATTAAAGTTGTTGATCGTCCGCAATCTCAAGGTAATCTTTCCTTGAAGAAATTACTAGATCCTAATCAAGGTAAAGAAAAAGAAGTTCAATTAGAAGTTAAAACCGAGTCCTTTTCACAAGAGGAATTGGTTGAAAAATGGAGAAAATTCGCCTACTCTGTTAAATTGAAAGACTTAGATCTATACTCCACTTTGAGTGCAAATGACCCTGTTTTAAAAAATGATTGGAAAATTGAACTACCTATCTATAATTCAGCTCAAGAAGCGGATATTAATAACCGAAAAGCGGAGTTGTTAAGCTACTTGAGAAAACAGCTGAATAATACAATTCTTGATCTGGATTTGGTAATTGATAATTCTAAAGCACCGAAGGGAGTTTTTACAGAGAAGGATAAGTACAAAAAGCTGGTTGAGAAGAATCCCAAGATTGATGCGTTGAGGAAGAAATTTGGACTTTCTTTTTAATCGATTACAATTAAAACATCTTTAAGTCACCATTGTTCTCTCTGATTAATTTCATTTGAAAACTAATATCTGCGCTTATGATTTATTATTTAATTTAATTTTATTCCATGAAAAGATTGCTTTTAATTCTTACATTAACTTTTTCAGTTTTTTTTTCTTCAGTAGCTCAAAAAAAAGAAGGATTTTCAAGGTTTCAATTTAAGTCTGAATTATTATCTCCTGTCCTAATGCAAATTGTTCCCAAGTCTTACTATTTCGATTACCAAATTCAAGCTAGGCTATTTGGACCTATATATGGTGTTTTCCAAAATGGTTTTGGATGGCATAAATTTGAAAATATCGGGATGAAATTAGCCTATTCTGAACTCTATGAGAGTCAATTACTCACAGGAACATCTACGAAAGATTTTTATGGAGGTTTTAGAGTTTATCCATTGTTTTGGTTGAAAAACGAAGGTTTAAAGTTTACTTTTCTAGAAATGGGGTACCGAACAAGACTTAGAGATGAAAACTCACACTTTTGGCAATTTAATGAGAACTTAGTAGTTGAGAATGAATGGACTGTATATTATAAAGCTAATGAAGTAGGCTGGTTTTTCTCAGGCGGATTATCTGTTTTCAATGATATTATTGTAGGCCCTCGCTCAAAAGTTTTCTTTACCCCCGAAATACTCATTGGACTTGGTAGAGTATCCAATAAAAAACTCACAATTGATTTAAACACAATAAATGGTACTTCACGTGACTTTGAAAACAAAGACAATAAATGGCACCCCATTATTAGAGGCAAATTGGGAATAGGTTTTTTTAGATGGTAGAAAAACAAATATTCTTAATTTTTAACTCGATGACAAAACTTGTTGGAAGTAACTCAAACGCAGATGAACTTTTAAAAAAGTCCGACTTTTGTTTTAATATGATTTTATAATTGATTCAGTCAAGTAAGTAGATCAAAATTAACTCTTCACCTCCAATTTTGATAAAACATGATATATCGAATTCAAAATACCTTTAAGAAATAAAAAAATGTGACGTTTCCTTTTTTATGTGTTATACTTATAAAACCGGGATAAGTTGAAAACAATAGCAGTGAATATCAATCCTCAATATCATAAAACTAAAAATCAGATTAATTCTGAACAACAGTTAATTGAAGAGGCAAAAAAAGATGCTAAAAATTTCCGTCCAATCTATAATCAGTATTATGAAATAGTTTTTCGTTTTATTTTCCAAAGGATAGGAGACGAACAAATTACAACTGACATTGTATCGGAGGTATTTTACAGAGCACTACACAATTTAAAAAAGTATGAATTTAGAGGCCTACCTTTTTCGAGCTGGCTATTAAGGATAGCACACAATGAAACCATAAAACACTACAGAAAAGTAAGTAAGTCTCGCGTAGTAAAATTGCAAACTGAACATCTGCAAAACCTAACCCAAGAGGAGGAAACAAATTATTTAGAGGATTTTAAACCTGTTTTAATGAATGCATTAAAAAAGTTAAAAATAGAAGATATGCAACTCATTGAAATGCGCTTCTTTGAAGAGCGGCCTTTTAAAGAAATTGCAGAAATCATGAATAAAAAAGAGTCAGCGATTAAGATGAAGGTGTACCGAATTCTAGAAAAACTAAAAGTTTCACTTCAAAAAAAGTAAAAATGACCGATTATAAATTCGACATAGACGGCAAAAAATTCTCTTCCAAAGAGATTAATGCCAAAAAAGATTTCGACTCCTTTTATAAAGGCGTCCAAGCCAAAGGCAAAGCCTTTTATCAAAAAGGATGGTTTTGGGCTAGTACAGGATTAGCTACTATAGTACTTGGAACTCTTTTAATTGCAAACATTGGTGATCTTAATACTACTTTAAATGAACAATCAAAAACAGATCCTGTTGCACCGGATAATTTAACAGAGAAACCATTTATTAACCCGCCATTTGATGATTTAAGAGTTGAATCCGATGTATTTCAGGTTGATGCAAACAAAGGTGGAATTTTTAAAAGTAGACATGGAAGTATTTTAAGAATTCCAGCATTCGCTTTCTTTAATAAAAAAGGTAAAACGATAACTAATCAAACCGTCGATCTAAAATTTACTGAATATAAAGATGTAGCGGATCAAATTATCTCGGGAATTCCAATGACCTATGATTCAGCTGGAATAAAATATATGTTTTCTTCAGCTGGAATGGTTGAAGTAAGAGGATACATAGGAGACTCTGCTGTAAATTTAAATCCTGAAAAACCCATTGAGGTTGAAATGAAATCTAATTACAGCATTACAGAATACAACTTTTACTGTTTAGATGAAAAGAATAAGAAATGGGAATATTTAGGTAAAGACAGTGTAAGCAAACCAGAGCCTAAAAAGTTAACTCAAGAGGAAATCAACGCTAAAATCCCAATTATTAAGAAAGAGGATATTGTAATTCCTAAAGATCAAATTGACGCTGAATTACAAAAGGCTCCAGAATACCAGAAAAGAAAAAGAAAGCGTATTCAAATTCAAGCTCAAATTGATGAATTAAGCCTTGCTATTCCCTCCCCTCCAAGAAAGGCCGATGAAAATACACAAAAATTTAGTTTAGACATTATAGAGAAAGAAAATCCAGAACTGAGCCCTTACAAAGATGTTCAATTTCAACTTGCTCCTGGCGAAACAATTAATCCAATTCATGCAAATACAAATTGGAACAAGGTAGATTTAAAAAAACTAGAAGGAGAGCAATTGATGGTTACCTTTTCTAAAACCAATTCAGCAGAGGAGGTTAAATATAAAGTTATTCCTGTTTTAGAAGGGTTGGCTTATGAAAAAGCGCATGAAGAATATTTGAACATGCAAAGCAAACTCCAAAATCACAAAAAGGCCCTAAAGGAAGTAGAAAAAAAAATAAAGTTCTTTGCAAAGCAAATTCGATCACAAAAAATTGACGAAGGATTGGTTAAAGCAAAACTGGAACGTCTTGAGCGAATTGCAACACTCGAAAAAGCGCAGTTTACAAATAAAAAAATAAAGGCAGAGGTAATCCGATTTTTTCAAGTTGAGAATTTTGGTGTCTATAATTGCGATCGAATGAAAAAAATGCAAAAAAAGGAGCCCGAGTTCTTAACTACAATTCATTTTAAAAAGGATGTAAATGAAGCATTGATTATTGATGTTTTCCCTGAATTAAATGGTATTTTTTCGCATCAAGCAATCATCAACGAAGCCTATGAAGGGTTTGAAAACAGTAAGAGAACAATTGGTCTTGTAAACAACCAAATCGGGATACTTCAACAAATTGATAATGGGCAAATGGTTTTTAAGGTCATGGGTAAGCCTCGATCAAAATCGGATTTAGCAAAATGGTTAGAACTTTAATTCTTTTCCTTTCTCTCCAGGTTAATGTAAGTGCTCAACTTTTTACCTTTAAAATAAGAAAAGTTCCAGAGCTCAAATATTTTGTTTTTGCAGACGAATTCTCAAACCATAATTTGAATAAAAAAACAAATGAAGCGCGCATTTTTCCAATGCGACTTTATTTACAAGTTTATGATAATGATACGTTTTTAATTCGATGGAGTCACTGGAAATTAAAAGAGGCTAATACAAAACTGGATTACTTATTAAGAGATTCTTTGACCTATGCTGGAAAATTAATTCGATCTAAAAATGAAGGAATGAAATTCACCTTTCCTTTTTTTGAAAAAACATACAATATGTTTACCATGGCAGAGGAACCATTAGTTCAAAAAAGAAAATATGAAGTAGGTCCACCTGATGACCGTGAGAAAAGGATAGAATTCTTTTTCGATTATAATAAAAAACGAATAATACTTGCTGATTTAAGTAAAAAAGAGGCAACTAATCATCCTGAAATTGAAGAAGCTCTAAAACTTAGCAATAGGATAAAACTAGGCTTTTTTTCCAATGATCTTTATGATGAAAATAAAAATTCTGTTGATTTACCACTAAATATAGTTCGTACATACCCTGTTCATTTTGTACTTGCAAATTCAAATTCATGTGAAAGGAAATTATATTGGAATGGTGTCACTACCACAAGAACCCTAAATCTTAACGACACTGCTGTTTATCGTAAAGAGCGAGAGTGGACAGAGCGTTTACCTTCAGATGTTCTTGTGAATATCAACGGTCCGGATGTTGTTTATTATAAGTCCAGAAGATATGTTTATATTGAGAACGATTCCATGGTTTATGTGAGTAATTTAAATCGAGGATGTGATATATTTAAGGATTCACTTAACCAATTAGATGCGTTTTCGAATGCAGATTACTGGGATGTTCGAGATGGTGTCAATAACTACCTGGTGCACATCGATAAAAATTTATGGGGTTGGATTTCTCGTTATGGTTGCGTGGTTGAATGGCGAGTCTATGAGCACAAAAAAATAAAAAAACACTTATCAAAAAACAGCAATCAATTGTTTCAAAAACTAATCGATGTCACCCCACTAAATGCCATTTTATTGAATGAAAGTTGCGAATAAATGTATTATTCTTATTTAATTCAAAATCTAACATTTAAGACTCTTTAATCCAGATCAATAGTATTAACCTATTTATCTTAACAACTCTCAATAATTGCCTCCCTAAAAGCCACATATTTTAGTAAATTTAGTCTATGTTTTTTCTACGGGTTCTTTTACTACCGTTTGCTTTTTTATTTGGAATCATCACCAAGGCAAGAAATCTTCTTTTTGATCTTGGAATTTTTAGATCACAAGAATTTGAAACAAAATCTATTTCGGTAGGGAATATAACCGTGGGTGGCACGGGAAAATCTCCTCATATTGAATATTTAATCACACTGTTAAACCCCAAATATTCGTTGGCAACATTAAGCCGAGGATACTTAAGAAAAACGAAAGGTTATTATGTTGCAAATGAAAAATCAACATATGCTGAAATTGGGGACGAGCCCATGCAATTCCATTCTAAATTTACTGACGTAACTGTTGTAGTGGATGAAAATAGACGAAGAGGTTTCACAAATATTGAAAAAGAAATACATCCAGATATCATTTTATTGGACGATTGTTATCAGCATCGTTGGGTAAAACCACAAATTAATATTCTCTTAATCGATTATTCTTCTATTGGAAAAAAGCAATTTATGATGCCCTCGGGAGAATTGAGAGAATGGAAATCTGGAAAAAAACGAGCTAATATTATTGTTGTCACAAAATCACCAAAGTTATACTCACCTATTGAACACAGAAGAATAAGTGGCTTAATTAAACCACATCATGATCAAAATTTATTCTTTAGTTACATTGATTACAAACCAATTTGCGCATTTAATGATATGGCAAAGCACTTACTTTCCGATCAATTTAAACTCCAAGAGTATAAAACCATTGTGTTTGCCGGAATTGCAAAAATAAATCCGCTAATTGATTATGTGAAACAAACCGCAAAAGATGTTATTGTTACTGAGTTTAGTGATCATCACAATTTTCAACCTGTTGACATCGTTCGTTTAATTAATCAATTCAAAGAGATAATATCCTCCAAAAAAATATTAATCACCACGGAAAAAGATGCCATGCGGTTAAAGGATGAGCGTTTATATCCTTTGTTAGAGGAAGTGCCGTTATTTTACATCCCCATTGAGGTGAAATTCCATAAAGGACAAGAGGATGACCCTACTTTTGACGAAACTATTTTAACCTATGCTCAAGAAAATTAAAAATACTGCTGAATTTATTCAGGATAGTACAAATCAATTTCAACCTCAAATAGGAATTATACTAGGCACGGGTCTCGGGGGGTTAGTTAATGACGTAAATATTGAACATGAAATTGAATATGAAGATATTCCGTCATTTCCTATTTCCACAGTGGAATCTCATAAAGGAAAATTAATTTTTGGCGAATTATCAGGGAAGAAAGTGATTATAATGCAGGGGCGATTTCACTATTATGAAGGTTACTCTCTCAAAGAGGTTGCATTTCCTGTGCAAGTCATGAAATTTTTAGGGGTAAAAACACTTTTAATATCTAATGCAGCTGGAGGTTTAAATTCATCGTATAAAAAAGGTGACTTAATGGTTATAAAAGACCATATAAATCACTTCCCAGGGAACCCTTTGATTGGTGAAAATATAGAAGAAATAGGCCCGCGATTTGTAGACATGTATGAACCATATGCCAATACACTAATTTCAAAAGCTGAGGCAGCGGCAAACAAACACGAATTCACAATACAAAAAGGTGTTTATGTTGGGCTTCCGGGACCCATGTTAGAAACACCTGCTGAATATAACTATTTAAGAATTATCGGTGCAGACGCCGTGGGTATGAGCACTGTTCCTGAAGTAATTGCTGCCAAACATGCTAATATTAATTGTTTTGCATGCTCAATAATTACCGATATTTGCTTTGGAGAAATTAAACCTGTAGATATTCAGGACATTATCAACACAGCTATGGAAGCCGAACCTCGGTTAACCTTACTTTTTAAAGAATTAATTTATCATATTTAGTATGAAATATTTTTGGTATACACTATTTACTCTTCCTCTTCTAGTTGGATGTGGAGAAAAAAAACAATCATTCTCCAGTGAAAAAGATATTCAAGTAAACGTACAATTGGACAGCATGTTTTCTAAAAAAGTTGTTCTGGAGCTGTTATCCACCTCGAAAACAAAAACTATACAATTAGACACGGTAGAGGCAAATAATAAAGGAGAAGCCCAATTTCTTATAAATCAATCCAAAACTTCATTTTACTCCATTTATCTTCCAGAAGAAAAAGAAGGTAATGGAGGAGTTATGTTTATGGCTGAACCTGGTGATCGAATCAAAATAACCGGAAATGCGCGTTCCTTATATGCAACTAGCAAAATTGAAGGAACACCAGAGATTGCTCGATTAGATTCCTTAATCACCTTTTTAAAAGCGTCAAAATATTATACCGACTCGTTAAGTTATGTTTTTGAAAAAGCAAAATCAAAACAACTTCATCACGCACTTCTCAAGGAATTTCAAGTACTTTACGCACAAGCAAAAAAGAAAGAGGAGAGTATTGTATTGCGTTACATTAAAAAACACCCAGGGCAGTTTTCAAATTTAGTCGCCCTAAGTTCGCTCGATCAAAAAAGATATAAATCGATTTATCAATTGGTAGATAGCGCAATAATAATTAATTACAACGGCAATGAGGATGTAATGAACTTCCACAATAAAATAGAATCATTATACGCCAACTCTATTGGACAACCAGCCTATAACTTCACGCTAATGGATGTGAATAATAATAGCGTTAGCTTATCCGACTTCAAAGGAAAATATGTTCTTCTTGATTTTTGGGCAACTTGGTGCCGACCATGTATTGCCGAAATCCCAAATCTAAAACGAATTAAATCAGACTTCGGAGGTGATCAGTTTGAAGTTATTAGTGTATGTATTGACCGTGGTAATCCATCAACAATTAACTCTTGGAAAAGAATTAATGAAAAATTCCAAACCAACTGGATTCAATTATTTGATGCAAATGGAGAAGGCACATCCAAACAATATAAAATTGAACATTATCCAACATTAATGATTATTGACCCCAATGGAAACATTCTCGACGAAGGAGATCATATAAGAGGTGAAGTAGCTCATCAATTGGTAAAAAAACTTGTAGGAAATGAATAAACTCATTTCAGTAGTCCTTCTGGTTTTTATACATCTGCAAGTTAACGCTTACTGGCAACAGGAAGTCAATTACGACATTCATGTTGAATTAGAAGATCAAAACCACCTACTACATGCCTATGAGAAAATAATTTATGTAAATAACTCGCCTGATACGCTCCATGAAATGTTTTTTCATCTCTGGCCAAATGCGTATCAATCCGGTACTCCACTAGCAAAGCAAATACTTGAAGACAACAACACGCTTCTATATTTTGGTGATTCTAAATATATCGGAAGGCTAGATAGTCTGTCATTAAAAGTGGATGGAACAGCTGTTCAATTGAAAAATCATGCACTAGGAAACGAAGTAGCATGGTTTAATTTACCCAATCATCTTCTTCCAGGAGGCTCCATTGAAATCACAACTCCTTTTCGAGTAAAAGTTCCTTATGGGGAAGTTTCAAGAATGGGACATTTAGATGATTCCTATCAAATTACTCAGTGGTATCCTAAACCTGCTGTTTATGATCATAATGGATGGAATGTAATGCCTTATTTAACCACGGGAGAGTTTTACTCTGAATACGGTAAGTTTGATGTCACTGTAACCGTACCTTCAAAATATAAAATTGCAGCATCAGGAAATCAAATTGAAAACACATTGTTACATGAAGGAAAAAAAACAGTTCGTTATCAATTAGATAACGTTCACGATTTTGCTTGGTTTGCCGACACTACTTGGCAAGAAGAGGTTAGTGAAGTTGTTTTGCCCTATTCAGGCAGAACCGTTAAAACATACATAAAATATAGACCTGAAAACAAAAATATCTATGAAAATTCGGTAAAATATGTGGATAGCGCAATTTACTACTACAGTTTATGGGTGGGTGATTACCCATACAGCATATGTGGAGCTGTAGATGGTGGATTAACTGCCGGAGCAGGAATGGAATATCCAACAATAACCGTTTTAGGACCCGGTGACTCACGAAAATTTCATGAAGAAGTCATACTTCATGAAATAGGGCATAATTGGTTTTATGGTGTTTTAGGATCAAACGAAAGAAAACACCCTTGGATGGATGAAGGTATGAATTCTTACTATGAGCGAAGGTATTATGAAGAAGTGAAAACGGAGGAAAGATTTGATGATTTCATTCCTGTTTTGCGAAAATTTGTTAAAAGCCAAACACCAAAACATACAGAATACCACCACTATCTCCACGACTTTGTCAATACGCGAAACAGTAGTCAGCCCTTAAATCTATCGGCTGATCAATACTCTAATATAAATTATGGTGCTGTCGTTTACAGTAAATCAGCGGTTATTTTAAATTACTTAGAAAAATATCTAGGAAAACCCTTTTTCGATCAAATTATGCAAGACTACTTCGAAACTTGGAAATTTAAACATCCACAACCAAAAGACTTTCAGGCTATATTTAAAAAACATACCTCTAAAAATTTAGATTGGTTTTTCGATGACCTACTCACTACAACCTATACTCTTGATTATAAAATCAATAATGCAGGTTACTCTTGGGACAACAAAGAATTTGATGTTGTGGTAACGAATGTTGGTGAAATCGCTGGACCTTTAGTAATCACTGCACTTAAACGCGGAAAAGTAATAAATACAGCCTGGTATGAAGGCTTTTGGGGTACTCAAAAACTATCTTTCCCTTATGGGGATTACGATAAAGTTGTAATTGATTTTTACCATGATATGCCCGAAATAAATAGAAAAAACAACTCTTTTACGTTGTTTAGCTTCATTGGAAATATAGAGCCTTTGGAAGCTTCTTTTCCCTTTGATTTTGAAAAACCCGATAAAACTCAAATCTTCTTTTCACCCATTATGGGGTATAATTTACATGACGATTTGCAATTGGGAGTAGCAGCAACTAATTTAAATATTCAGGAACGTAAATTTAGATTTCTTGTACTACCGCAATTCTCTTTTGGAACGAACAAACTGGTTGGAAATGGACAATTTATTTACTCCATTTACCCTGGAGAGTACTTTGATAAAATTAATGTCAATATCAACCTTAAGAGACAGGGACTTGATCTGGGAATTGTACCTGGGCAAATAGAGAAAATTGAAGCAGGGTTAGATTTTAAAATTCACCAACCCAATGCTCGATCTTCGTTTAAATCTAGTATTGAAGCTAAACTTTCCGCAATAGAAATTGGTTTTGATAGAAGAGAATCCATCAAAAAAAATTACATCACTTTTCAGTATTCGGCAACAAATAAAAAAGCCATAAACCCCTATTCTGGAAACATTAGGCTCCAGGCATTTGATCAAAACTGGAAGTTATCTACCGAATTCAATTATGGCATCACACTAAATTCTAAAAAACAAACTATAGATATAAGAACTTTTGCTGGCTGTTTTTTACAGAGCGTAAATGCGTACACGGAACGTTTCAATCTAAGCGGTAATAATGGTACACTAATCGCCTCTAGTGATCTTGAAAACTTTAACTATACTACCCCAGATTACTTATTGGAGCATTCAACATACGGTCGATTTATATCCGAAGGTACGAGTTTAGCTCGTCAACAAATCTTTATTCAGGATGCCGGATTTAAAAGCGGGATGAGTACAATATCATCAACTATTTGGATGGCTAGTTTAAATATTGTTGTCCCTTTTCCAATTAAATACATTTCCTTTTTCTCTGATATTGCCTCTTCGGAAAGAATTATTGAAAACTACTTAAATAATCCAGGAAGTGTTCCCTTCCTTTATGACTATGGTCTTCAACTAAACATAAAGAAGAACTATTTTGAAATATACTTTCCTTTTGGTTATTCCGATGCTATTGATGAGGATTATAACATTTCTGGTTTAGGGAATAATCCTTTAACAGCTGAAAATGAATTTAATTTCTTCAACCGGATTAAATTTATGATTCACGTTGACCAATTGTATAAGTTATTAAAATGATACAAAAAGGTAAAAAAATATACTTTGCTTCTGATTTTCATTTAGGTGTCCCCAACTATGAAAAAAGTAGAGAACGTGAAAAAACATTAGTAAACTGGCTAGAATCTATTCGTTCAGACGCACAGGAAATATACCTTGTTGGAGATCTATTTGATTTCTGGTTTGAATATAAACACACAATTCCGAAAGGATATACTCGATTTCTAGGGAAAATTGCAGAATTAAATGATTCTGGAATTCCTATTCATTTTTTCACAGGGAATCATGATATGTGGATGTTTGACTACCTGCCTCAAGAATTAGGAATAACGATTCATAGGGACTCTATTCAGAGAGAATGGAATGGAAAAAAATTTTTCATAGGACATGGAGATGGATTAGGACCTGGAGATCGGTTTTATAAATTCATTAAAACCTTTTTTCAATCTAAAGTTTGTCAATGGTTTTTTGCGAGATTACATCCCAACCTTGGTATGGGAATCGCAAACTTTTGGAGTAAAAAATCGCGTATATCGAACATTAAAAAAGGAGAGGAATTCTTGGGCGACGAAAAAGAATGGCTATACATCTATGCTCAAAACATCTTAAAAAAAGAGCATTTTGATTACTTTATTTTCGGTCACAGACACTTAGTACTAGACCTAAAGATCAAAAATAAAAACGCCCGATATATTAATCTTGGCGAATGGGTAACAGGAAATCCGCATTTTGCATGGTTCGATGGAGATGAATTAACTTTACAACCTGTTCAACAGTAAATAAGAGAACAATGGAATTTGAACAAAAATCAGATTTAGTATTTGGTATTCACCCAATCTTGGAAGGTTTAGAATCAGGAAAAAATTTTGATAAAATTCTAATTTTAAACACATTAAGGACACCACTAGCAAAAGAAATCATGACACATGCTAGAGAACGAGGTATTTCGTTGAATAAAGTTCCTCAACAAAAGCTTGATCGGATTACTCGAAAAAATCATCAAGGTGTGATTGGTTTTATTGCCCCTGTAGAATTCCAAAATATAGAAGAAATCATCCCTAATTTATTTTCTGAAGGAAAAACTCCCTTTTTACTTTTATTAGACAGAATTTCGGATGTTAGAAATTTTGGCGCAATCGTTCGAACCGCAGAATGTGCAGGAGTAGATGCGATAATAATTCCTAAAAAAGGTGCTGCTCAAATTAATGGAGAAACAATAAAAACATCAACCGGAGCAATTTTTAACATTCCAATCTGTAAAGTTCCTGGTATAGATTCAGTCATTCCTTACTTAAAAGAATCCGGTATTCATTTAATCGCTTGTACGGAAAAAACGCCTACTCCTTATACAGATATTGATTATACGGTACCTGTAGGAATTATTATGGGTAGTGAAGAATCAGGAATTGCACGTTCAAATATTACCAAATGCGACTCAAGCGCAAAGCTACCCCTTCAAGGTAAAACAGACAGTCTTAATGTATCAGTTGCTGCAGGAATTATTCTTTATGAAGTAGTAAGACAACGAAATTAACTTGTACTTACTCCATTAAATAAGTACCTTTATTTCATATTATTTATATCGGTCTTTATATAAGCATTCTGTTAAAGTTTGTTGAACATTAGGTCTATTTAAAAAAACAAACTTTAAACATGGGAAGGTCACAAGAAACTTTTGGGAAAAAAGATCGCGAAAAAAAAAGAATCAAAAAGCGAGAAGAAAAAGCACTTCGAAAGCAACAAAGGAAAGAGAATGCATCGAGTGGGAAATTCGAAGACATGTTAGCCTATGTTGATGAAAATGGGCAAATTGTAGACACTCCTCCCGATGAGAGCAAAAAGAAGAAAATCAAGGCTGAATCAATTAATCTAGATTATTCTAAAATTGAATCCGAACCCACTGACTCTCTATTAAATGGTAAGGTAACCTTTTTTAACGACGAAAAAGGCTATGGTTTTATCAAAGACCTTGATTCAAACGAGTCATATTTTGTGCATGTTAATAAAATAAATGGGGAGATACATGAAGGAGACAAAGTGAGTTTTGAAATAGAAAAAGGACCAAAAGGATTTGTAGCATCCAATGTTACCAAAATATAAAATTCTCATATGACATTAGACTTTCTGGCTAATGATCACGGTAACCTTTTAACGCTTAATATTAACATGTTGTTCACAACATTCTGTGAATAGAAAAGGACAATACACAAAACCTTGATAACATCCATCAGTTAGATTTGTTTAGGATCAATATATCCATATGCAATTTTAAATACTTGTTAATTGTTGGTTGTGTGTAGCGAGTCGTTTAGAGGTGTATATGGTCTAAACAGGCTATTATGAAAAGTATTTTTGCGGCTTCATCAATTCTAATTTTAAGTATAGCAAGTTTTTTCACCCAATCAGAAATGAATATCTCGTTTGAGACTCCAAACGAAATCGCAGCAGGAGAATCATTTATTATGGATGTAAAGATCAATAAGGGTGAGATTTCTAATTTCGCAAAATTACAGTTAAACTTTCCAGAGGGATTTACAGCTGAATTGTTAGAAGGAAAAGGAGGTACATTCACATTCTATGATCAAAAAATGAAATTAATTTGGATTTCATTGCCATCAGATCCAGAATTTACAGTAAAATTAAAAGTAGCCACAGATCGATCCATTGCAGGTGATTTCAATTTCAGTGGTAAAATATCTTTTGTCAAGGATGGTGAAAGAATGAGCAAGGATTTAGTAACAAGTAATATCAACGTCTCTCCAAATACAAATACTGGAGCTCCAAACCAAGCAAATGCAGAAACATCTGGAACAGGAATTAATGTCGCATCTGGAAAGAGTTCAACAGACTTAAGCTGCACAAGAACGTTTGATGCCTCCCAAATTGTATCCGGAGGTACATTCGTAGTTAAACTTAATATTAAAAAATCAAACGTATCGGGTGTAGGAAAAATCATTGAGAATGTTCCAGAAGGATTTACGGCGCAAGAAGTAGAGGCAAATGGTGCAATTTTTAGTCAAAAAGGATCTCAAGTTAAATTCTTGTGGATGACACTTCCTGCAGAGGATGACTTTACGGTAAGTTATAAAGTCGCTGTGGACCCAACCCTTAGTGGAAATAAAGTCATTGATGGAAAAATTTCATATTTAGACGGAAGTGACACAAAGCAATATTTAATTGATGGAACCTCTATTTCAATCAATAAAACCTCTGACGAAACTTTAGCAGTAAATACAACAGAGCAAACAAACGCTGAATCAACACCAGAGAACCCTGACGAAATCCAAAAAGAAGATGAGGTAACAGATACAGAAAACAATACGCCAGAAGGTAATAAACCTCAGAAAGACATGCCAACCGATCAAATAGCCACAACTGATCAACCGAGCGAAAAAGACACACAAGAAACGGCCTCATCAGATAATACCGAAGCCTCTACAGCCTCTAATACATACGATTCAAATGGTCCAAAAGTAGATGATAATGGGAATAGTTTAGTGCCATTAGGACAAGAGCCAACTGAAAATGCAAATCATGAAGTAAATTACAGAGTTCAGATATGTGCACTTAAAAAAGAAGTGTCTACAAACCATTTTGTTAAGAACCATAATGTCAATGAAAAGATATACAAAAACATGCATGAAGGATGGCATAAATATACCGTTGGTGACTTTAAACAATATATGAGTGCTAGTGCACACAGAACACTAGCCAAAGAAAACTATAATATTAAAGGACCGTTTGTCACTGCATATAACGCAGGAAGTCGCATAACTGTGCAAGAGGCCTTAATGATCACAAAAGATGCTTGGGAGGCTCCCGTTCAATAGCACTTTAATCCGTGGTAATTAACATTCTGTTTTACTGGTTAATCCCATGAAGTAAATCATAGATCTTCTGCGCTTCGTTGAAGTGTCCCTTACGCTTTAGTATAATTCCTTTTAAATTAAGTATCTTTTCATTACGTGGAGCTTTATTCAAAAGCTGATTACACAATATTAACGCAGTATCAATTTCTCCGATCTTATTTTTAAACACAGCGTAGTTTGACTTAACCTCCATATAATTTGGAAAATCTCTCACCGTTTCAAAATAAATTTTATTGGCCTGTATTGGTCGGTTAAATTGATCAAGTGCCCATGCAAAACTTGCCTTTAATCCAACATCATTTGGAGTAAGACGTAATCCGTTTTCATAATACGGAAGAGCAAGGGAATCATTTTTTAACGTTAAAAGTAACCCAAGCTCATAATACACTGGAGAAAAATCGTGACGTAATTCAATTGCCGTTTTAAAACTTGATATTGCTTTTGTAGTATCTCCGATATGTTTGTACGCAACACCTTTCATAAAATATCCGTGTGGCAGTTGCGAATTTATTTTGAACGCTTTGTTAATCGTTTGAAAAACTTCACGATACTTCCCTAACATCAGTTTAATCTCTGCTAATTTTAAGTAAACATCTGGTTGAATTGAATCCGCTCGTATAGAGCGTGTAAAATAGCGGAAGGATTTTCCTATTTCAACCTTTTTAAAATGAATATCACCAAGGTGATTAAGTGCCTTAAGATTGAACGAATCCAATCGGCAAATCATTTCAAACCGTCTCTGGGCGGAATCAAGCATATTTTCCGAAAGAAACTGTTCTCCCTCTTGAATCAAATCTTTTACTTGATGCTTAGAGGAACAAGAAAATAAAATACAAAGCACGAAAAAAAAAGACACGTATTTCTGTATAAAAACCGTCATAGTCAAACGTTTATGCGTCATTTATTAAAGATAAAAAAGGGCTTCTTAACAGAAGCCCTTTTGGTCTATATTCAATCATAAACTGTATTATTCCTCAGTTTCTATAGCAGTAAAAATCTTTTCTTCTAACTCAAGAGATAATTCCTCATTATCCTTAATTAAAGCTTTTACAGCATCTCTTCCTTGACCAAGTTTAGTATCTCCATAGCTAAACCAAGATCCAGACTTCTTAATGATACCTTTATCAACACCGAGATCAATAATTTCTCCAGCTTTAGAGAAGCCTTCTCCAAACATAATATCAAATTCAGCTTTTCTAAATGGTGGAGCTAGTTTATTTTTAATCACTTTCACTCTTGTTCGGTTACCGATAACCTCATCACCAGATTTAATTTGACTAATTCTTCGAATGTCAATTCTAATCGATGCATAAAATTTAAGCGCGTTACCACCAGTGGTAGTTTCTGGGTTACCAAACATAACCCCTATTTTTTCCCTCAACTGGTTAATAAAAATAACACACGATCCACTCTTTTTAATTGTAGCGGTTAGCTTTCTCAATGCTTGAGACATCAAACGCGCTTGAAGTCCCATTCTAGAATCTCCCATCTCACCCTCAATTTCGGCTTTTGGTGTTAATGCAGCAACAGAATCTACCACTAACAAATCAATTGCGCCAGAACTAATAAGATTATCCGCAATTTCCAATGCTTGCTCACCATTATCAGGTTGAGATATTAATAGCTCCTCAGTATTCACCCCTAAAGACTCAGCATAAAATCGATCAAAAGCGTGCTCAGCATCAATAATAGCACAAATCCCTCCTTTCTTTTGAGCTTCTGCGATAGCATGAATAGCTAACGTTGTTTTACCGGAAGATTCTGGACCATAAACCTCTACAATTCTTCCTTTGGGCAATCCCTTTATTCCTAACGCCAAATCTAATGAAATTGAACCAGTAGAAATCACCTCAACATCTTGCGTTGAATCATCACCTAGTCTCATTACTGTTCCTTTGCCGTACGCTTTATCCAAACGATCCATTGTCATTTGTAAAGCTTTCAACTTTTCCTGATTTACTTCAGCCATTTTATTGCTTATTTATATGATTCTAAAATTTGATTTGCATGCTCTTTTGTTTTCACCTTTGTAAAAACACGTTCAATTACACCCTCCTCATTAATTACAAAAGTAGTTCTGTGAATTCCATCAAATTCTTTTCCCATAAATTTTTTTGGACCCCACACTTGATAGGCTTTAATCACCTCTTTTTCTTCATCCGCAATAAGAGAAAAACCTAAACTATATTTTTGGATGAAATTTGTATGCTTCTTTGCTGAATCCGCACTAACTCCTAATATTTCAAACCCTGCTTCTTTTAAAATAGTTTGGTTTTCTGTTAAATTACAGGCCTGAGCAGTGCATCCAGGGGTATTATCCTTGGGGTAAAAATACAATACCAACTTTTTACCTTTATAATCTGATAATGTTATTTCACTACCATTTTCAATAATTCCCTTGAAATCTGGAGCCTTATCTCCTTCTTTTAATGCTGTCATTTTCTACTTTTTTTTAATTGACAGTTTTTTTGTCAAAACTATCTTTCTATAATGTAAGAAAAGAAGAATCAATCTAACAAATATTCTTAAAGAATTTTTGTAATATTTTTACAGAAAATACGATTTTGAAAAAAGATGCCCTTAGAATAAGATTTAAAAATTTACGCGATAAATTGAGTGAAGAGGATCTTGAAGTCAAATCAACCTTAATTAATCAACAATTAATTCAAAAAATTGAGGCGTTAGAGCCTAAAATGATTCATTGCTTTTTACCAATAAAAGCAATGAAGGAAATTAATACACAAGTAATCTTTGACTATTGCTGGAGGAATCAAATCAACATTGCTGCACCAGTAAGTGATTTTTCTACTCAAACAATGAAATCAGCATTAATTACACAAAATACAAAAATAGTAAAGGGAGCCTTTAACATTCCTGAACCTGAATCGCCTCAATGGATTAAAGAGTCTGAAATTGATTTTGTAATTACTCCCTTACTAGCATTTGATCAATCCGGTTATCGTGTTGGTTACGGCAAAGGATTTTATGATAAATTCTTCAAAACATTATCTCAAAATATCCTTAAAGTAGGTGTTTGTGTATTTGAAGCCATTCCTAAAATTGATGATTTACAGGATATGGACGTTAAACTTGATCAATGCATAACTCCAATTAATATTTACACGTTCTAAAAAATGAATTCCATTCAAAAATTCTAACTTTGTTACATGACAAGAGGTAGACGTTTTTTTATATTTTTTTCAAGCGCTGGAATAATGACTTTTTTTCTACTTTTCACTCTGTCTTTACGTAAAGATAAGCCTCTAGAAAAATATATGTCATGGCTTCCTAATAACAAGGTCATCTCTATGGTACTTGAGTGGAGAAACGCAGTGAATGAAACCTACCCGAAAAAAATCATCTTTTTAGAAAAAGCACAAGATGAACTTGAGAAATTAAAATTAACCCAACTTGAGGTTACCCATGCATTAAAAGACGGTGATGTTGAGTTTATGCATGATTTAACTCTTCCTCGTCAAACGCCAAAACAATATTACATCCTAATAGAAATCAATGAAATAGAATATTATACACTAGTCCATGTATTCCCAGGAAAATCTGAGATCATTGATTTTGGGATTCCAAGTGACGACTAAAATTCTTCGAGAACGTCAAGTTGTTTCACATCTAAATAACTTAAACTAGGTGAGTAAATGTTAAATTTTTTAAACAACACCTCCACTTTTGCACGATGCTGATTTGAAAATAAGATAATTTCATAAAGAATAGCTTTAAGCGGTTTCTTTATTTGATCATCTCCTTTTTCAATTAAAAACAGTTGATCCATTTCTTGTGCTAAAAACTCTTCCGTTTTTTGATGAACTAGGTTGTTTGCTTTAAACAAATCGTCAGTAGAAATAGGTTGCCATAAATTTTTATTATAACGTTCTCCTTTCAGTTGAGCAATCCACATGTAATGCGTATTTAATATATGAGATATTTCCTCAATTACACGCTTATGGGCAAAGCCAGCCTCCAACATAGAATGAATAATTAGATCGTTGGATTTTTTGTTGTACAAAAACAAGTCTTTCATAGCTCTATAATTTTGCTTTCCGCAAATTAACCTTTTTATTTAATGAAATCAATCCTAACGCCCGTCAATTTAAACTGATCAATAAAATTTAAATTCCGCTTCGATGAAGTTTACAATTTTATGACCTCATAATAACGGAATATTGGGTAGTTTTACGTTAAATAAGAAGGTTATGAGTTATCAAAACGATTTGATTATACGAGCAGCTAAGGGTGAACAAGTAGAAAGAACACCAGTATGGTTAATGCGTCAGGCTGGACGAATATTGAAAGAATATCGTGAAGTAAGAGCTCGTCTCTCTGGATTTAAAGAGTTGGTGGAAACTCCAGAATTAGCGGCAGAAGTGACCATTCAACCTGTTGATTTACTCAATGTAGATGCCGCCATTATTTTCAGTGATATCCTTGTTGTCCCAGAAGCAATGGGATTAACCTATGAAATGGTTGAAAAAAAAGGACCACACTTTCCAAAAACAATTGAAACTGAATCGGATTTAACAAACCTCATTATTCCAGACGCATACGAAGGTTTAGCCTATACATTAGATGCGATAAAAATTACTAAGAAAGAACTTGCAGGTAGGGTTCCTATTATAGGGTTTGCAGGAGCCCCTTGGACGATTTTTTCCTATATGATTGAAGGTGGTGGAAGCAAAACGTTCTCAAAGGCAAAAAAAATGCTGTACACAAATCCAATGTTGTCGCATAAATTATTGGAAATGATCTCAGACACCACCATAAAATACTTAAAGGCCCAAATTGAATGTGGTGTTGAAATTGTTCAAGTATTTGATAGTTGGGCAGGAATTTTATCAGAAGAACAATATAAAGAATTTGCATTACCCTACATCGCTAAAATATGTGATTCAATAGAAGAAGTACCCGTAACTGTTTTCGCCAAAGGAGCTTATTTTGTTCGAAGAGAAATTGGTCAATTAAATTGTAGAACAATTGGTTTAGACTGGAATATGGACCCAATACACTCCAGAGAATTAATTGGATCAAATAAAACCTTACAGGGAAATCTTGATCCCTGTGTCCTTTACTCTGATTTTAGGACAATTGAAAAAAAGACAAAAGAAATGCTTGATAAGTTTAAAGGAGGCCCCCACATTGCTAATCTTGGACATGGTGTTTATCCAGATATTAAACCTGATGCTGTGAGATGTTTTATTGATACTGTTAAGACTTATTCATAGAAACGTCTTCTTTATTTTTAAAAGCCCTTTTCAACATTTTTAAATACACATAACAATGTAACCAAAGTAAATAGAGCGCAAAAAGACCGAGATTAATGTGCTCTATCATTAATTTATCTTCCCTGAAAGGTGCCAAACAGATTTTCGCGGGGTAAAGTAAAATCTGAAATACAATCCCTTTGGACATATTCATGTCAATAATTATAAGGGAAACAATTAAATAAATAAGCGCTAAAACAACAGCTTCTAAATAAATCTTCTTCATTATTCAGTTTATTGATTTTTTTCAAGAACTATGCCATAACTCACCCTTATCTAAAGAAAGAAAACCCATAAAGAAACTTAGAACGAAAAAGTCCGTTTACCATAAAATTGTGTTTTTCTATTCATGCCTTACATTAGAACTTCGTGCCATAAATTTTTACATTTATCATTATGGAAAAACAAATAACAAGAAAAAAGCAAATTACGGGGTGGATAATATTTGACTGGGCCAACTCAGCTTATAATCTGGTTATCGTTTCCACTGTTTTTCCTGGTATTTTCAAATACTTTTTACCTAATGGTGTAAATTTTCTTGGAATAGAATTTAAATCATCTGATTCTTTATACACTTATGCAATATGTTTTTCTTACTTAATTATAAGCATTATAACTCCAATACTTTCTGGAATAGCTGATTTTGGAGGATACAAGAAAAAATATATGCAATTTTTTAGTACTATGGGTTCAATGGCTTGTGTAAGCCTTTACTTTTTCGATAAAGACAATGTCTGGATAGGAGTTTTTGGTGCAATTATAGCCAGTATAGGATTTAGTGGTAGTCTTGTTTTTTACAACGGCTTTCTATCAGAAATTGTCCCTAAAAAGTTTCATGATAAGGTAAGTGCAAAAGGTTTCTCCTATGGCTATTTAGGATCATCGTTATTACTAATTTTAATTATTATACTAGATGCTTCAAAATCATTCTTTGGAGTTGAAGGACCGGGTATTTTCCGATTTGGATTCATTTTGGTAGGTCTATGGTGGTTTGGTTGGGCAAGATGGACTTTTTCTGTTTTACCAAAAGGAAATAAAAGCCTTTTACCAAAAGCAGAGTTAGCAAAAAAAGGATTTTCAGAACTTAAAAAAGTTTGGAAACAAATTAAAGAATTACCGAGTTTAAAAAGATTTCTTTCTTCTTTTTTTATTATTGATCTGGGCGTACAGACAATCGTAATTATTGCACCATTATTTGCAATAAAAGTCTTTGGAATGAAAGCAAATGAATTAACATTAATTGTTTTAATTATGCAATTCGTAGGAATAGGAGGAGCTTTAATATTCTCGAAAATTTCAAGTCGATATGGTAATGTTTTTGGTTTAAGAGCAGCTACATTAATCTATTTAATTTTATGTATTGTCGCTTGTGTAGCAAATCAAAAATGGATGGTATATCTAATTGCAGGATTGATTGGGTTTGCCATGGGAGGTATCCAGTCTCTATTCCGATCAACTTATTCTAAGTTATTACCAGAAACAAAGGACCACGCTTCATTTTTTAGCTTTTTTGACATCACCGAAAAAGTTGCAATTGTAATTGGATTATTCACTTATTCAGGTGTTGAGCTTATTGCCTCAGAAATGGAAGCTGGATATTCAGAGCGATTGGGTGTTGCTACTCTTGGAGTGTTTTTTATATGTGGTCTTATACTACTGAAAAGGCTCAATAAATTCAAAAATCTTTCCCCAACCTTTTAGATAATGGTAAATTTTGATTTTGCTATCGTTGGAGGAGGTATACTTGGTTTATCAACTGCATATAAACTTCAATTAAAATTCCCAAAATCAAGTATCGTCCTTTTTGAAAAAGAAAAATCACTTGCTTTTCATCAATCAGGAAATAACTCTGGAGTTATTCACTCTGGACTGTATTATAAACCAGGAAGTAAAAAAGCCAAGTTATGTCATGAAGGAAAACACGAACTCATTAGGTTTGCGAACGAATTTAGTATTCCACATGAATTATGCGGTAAAGTTGTTGTGGCAACTGAGCAATCAGAAGTCCCACATCTTGAAAAGATATTCCATAATGGTAAAGCAAACCAAATTGAGGGAATCGAATTAATAGACACCAAGGGAATTCAAGAAATTGAACCATTTGTAAAAGGAGTGAAAGGAATCTGGATTCCAACTTCAGGTATTATCGATTACAAAAAAGTATCGTTTGTTTTATCTGAACAAATTCTCAAAATAAATCCCTCATCTAAAATCTTATTAAGTCATAAAGTTTCAACAGTAAATCAAACTGAAAATCAAAGTTATATTAGTGTAAATAAGCATACTTTCTTAGCCAAAAAAGTCATTTTCTGTGGCGGACTATTTGCGGATAAACTCGCTCTAAAAGACCAACTAAACCTTGATATGAAAATAGTTCCTTTCCGAGGTGACTATTATGATTTAACAGAAAAAGGGAGACATAAAGTAAAGAATCTAATATATCCTGTCCCTAATCCCAATTTCCCCTTTTTAGGAGTACATTTTACAAGAATGATTAACGGGGGAATAGAATGCGGTCCTAATGCTGTTTTCAGCTTTAAAAGGGAAGGATATAATCGAACCGACTTTGATTTATCCGACAGTATTGATGCCCTCAGTTTCAAAGGAACCTGGAAACTATTTCAACGCCACTGGACACAAGGATTAAAAGAATACAAAAGAGCTTTCTCAAAAAGACTTTTTCTTCAATCTTTACAAAAAATGATTCCTTCATTAGATCAAGAAGATATTACGCCTGCAAGATCGGGAGTTAGAGCACAAGCTTTAGATCTCGATGGAAACTTAGTGTACGATTTTAAGATTGAAAAAAATCGAAATCACTACCATGTACTAAACGCCCCATCTCCTGCAGCAACAGCTTGCTTGAGTATAGGTAAATATATTACTGATCAAATTGAACCTTAGAAAATCAATATAGGATTGTAAAGGCTGCAATAAAAACAAAAAAAGGGCCGATCAAAGAACGGCCCTTTTTTATATATTTTAACCAATTAAACGAATTTCAATCCCTTTCCTAAGTACTGAGCTGAAGATCCTAATTCCTCTTCAATTCTTAATAATTGGTTGTACTTAGCAATTCTATCCGTTCTTGAAGCAGAACCAGTTTTGATTTGACCACAGTTTAATGCAACCGCTAAATCAGCGATAGTTACATCTTCAGTTTCTCCAGATCTATGAGACATTACTGAAGTATAAGAAGCTCTGTGAGCCATTTCAACAGCATTAATCGTCTCAGTTAAAGAACCAATTTGGTTAACTTTTACCAAGATTGAGTTACCAACACCCTGCTCAATACCTTGAGACAATCTATCTACGTTAGTTACAAATAAATCATCACCTACTAATTGAACTTTATTCCCCAACTTATTCGTTAACTCTTTCCAACCAGACCAGTCATCTTCATCTAAACCATCTTCAATTGAAATAATTGGGTATTTAGCTGCTAATTCAGCCCATAAAGAAACTAAGTCTGAAGAAGATAATTTCTCACCTGAAGACTTATGTAAATGATAAACACCTTCATCTTTTAAGTAGAACTCAGAAGATGCAGCATCCATAGTAATGAATACTTCTTCACCTGGCTTGTATCCTGCCTTCTCAATAGCTTGCATGATAACTTCTAAACCTTCTTCATTAGATCCTAAGTTTGGAGCAAATCCACCCTCGTCACCAACATTTGTTCCTAATCCTTTTCCTTTTAAAACCGATTTAAGGTTATGAAAAATTTCAGCCCCCATTCTTAACGCGTGTGAGAATGACTCAGCACCAACAGGGGAAATCATAAACTCCTGGAAATCGATTGAGTTATCAGCGTGAGATCCACCATTGATAATATTCATCATTGGAATTGGTAACGTGTTGGCGTTAACCCCTCCGATGTACTTGTATAACGGTAAACCAGCGTTATCAGCAGCACATTTAGCAGTTGCTAAAGAAGCTCCTAAGATCGCATTCGCACCTAAGTTTCCTTTATTTGCAGTACCATCTAATGCTAACATTGCAGCATCGATAGCGTTTTGATCAAATACGTGCTTACCAACTAATGCATCGTTGATCGCAGAATTAACGTTTTCAACAGCTTTTAAAACTCCTTTTCCTAAGTAAGTTCCCTTATCACCGTCTCTTAATTCTACAGCTTCGTGCACCCCAGTTGAAGCTCCTGAAGGAACCGCAGCTCTTCCGTATACACCATTATCTGTAATTACCTCAACTTCTACAGTAGGATTACCTCTGGAATCAAGGATTTGTCTTGCGTGAACTTTTGCAATGTAACTCATAATTAATTCTTATTTTTTAGACTGTTTGTGTTTTCTTTACCTTCTTAATATTTTCCACGAATGTGTCGAACAAATATCGTGAATCATGTGGACCTGGCGAAGCTTCTGGATGGAATTGTACCGAGAAAACTGGCTTATCCTTAATTCTAATTCCGGCTAATGTATTATCATTTAAATGAAGATGCGTCACTACAACATTATCATGCGCCTTAGCATCATCCATTTTCACAACAAACCCATGATTTTGTGAAGTCACCTCACATTTTGTCGTTTCTTCATTTCTAACTGGATGATTACAACCTCTATGACCATTATGCATTTTATAGGTTGATAATCCAAGAGCTGTACAGATCATTTGATGACCTAAACAAATTCCAAAAACAGGGTAATTAGAAGCAATGACTTTCTTCACTTCTTCTTGAACATCTTTCATAGCCGCAGGATCCCCAGGACCATTTGAAAGAAAAATTCCGTCTGGGTTCCAGGAAACCAATTCTTCATAAGAAGTGTTGTGAGGAAAAACCTTCATGTGCACTCCTCGTTCTTCCAAACATCTCAAGATATTCTTTTTCACACCTAAATCGAGAACAGCAACTCTAATATCAGAAGATTCACTTCCAATTAAATAAGGCTCAGTACATGAAACCTTTGACGCCAATTCTAATCCTGCCATTGAAGGAATTTCAGACAATTGCGCTTTCAACTTATCCACATCAAGCTCTTCTGATGAAATAATAGCATTCATCGCTCCTTTATCTCGAATGTAGCGAACAAGAGCTCTTGTATCTACATCGGAAATGGCAACCATATCTTCACTTTCAAAATAATCTTGAATCGATGAGTTTCCAGCAGGTCTACTATAGTATGGAGAAAAACTCTTACATACCATCCCAGCTATTTTCATCCCATTTGACTCTATTTCATTTTCAGCTGAACCATAATTTCCAATATGGGAGGTTGTCATGATAACAATTTGTTTGTAGTATGATGGATCTGTAAAGATTTCTTGATACCCAGTCATACCCGTGTTAAAACAAATTTCTCCCGTTGTAGTACCAACTTTTCCGGCAGCTTTCCCGTAAAATACTTTACCGTCTTCTAAAACAATAACCGCTTTCTTCTTCGCTTCGTATTTCATGCTATTTATTTGTAAGTGCCCTTTTCAGGCATATAATTTAATCGCGTGCAAACATAAAAAAAGGATAATGATTTAACCATTACCCTTTATCAATTTTATTAACGAATCATCAACATTACTCTGATTTATCTTCGTCTTTTTTTTCTTCGGTAGATTCTCCCTCAGCTTTAGGCTCTTCATTCGAAGATTCTTCAGCTTCCGAAGTTTCAGCAACATCTTCTTGTGCTTTTACCTCTTCCTTGCTAGACCCTTCTACTTCTGTAGAGTCAACTTTCACTTCTTCTACAACGGTAGCATCTTCTACAGCCGCAGATTCTTCTTGAACTTCAACAGCAACTTCTGCCTTAGGAGATGCTTTTTTTGTTGATTTTCTTCTTCGTTTTTTCTTTGGCTTCGCAGCAGAAAGGAGGTTTTCATTAAAGTCAACCAATTCGATAATGCACGTATCAGCATTATCACCTAAACGGTTACCTGTTTTAAGAATTCTTGTGTATCCACCTGGACGATCTGCAACTTTCGCAGCTACCTCTCCAAATAGTTCCTGAACAGCCTCCTTCTTTTGAAGGTATCTAAATACTGTTCTTCTCGAATTCATATCGTCTGTTTTGGCCTTTGTAATTAATGGCTCTACAAATTGTCTTAAGGCTCTGGCCTTTGCAACTGTTGTACTAATCTTTTTGTGTTCAATTAAACTCACCGCCATATTAGCTAACAAAGCCTTTCTATGACCCTTCTGTCTTCCTAAATGATTGAACTTTTTACCGTGTCTCATGTCTATGAGTATTATGGGTATTCACCCGTGATATTAATTATTCTTTATCTAAATACTTTGAAACGTTCATTCCAAATGATAATCCTTTACTAATTACCAATTCTTCTAATTCAGTAAGTGATTTTTTACCGAAATTTCTAAATTTCAATAAATCATTCTTGTTGTACGAAACTAGATCTCCTAGAGTCTCAACATCAGCAGCCTTTAAGCAATTAAGGGCTCTAACAGAAAGATCCATATCTACAAGCTTCGATTTCAATAACTGTCTCATATGTAATGAGGTTTCATCGAATTCTTCAGCAGCAGATTTCACTTCAGTGTCCAGTGTAATCTTTTCATCAGAAAACAACATGAAATGATGAATCAAAATCTTAGCGGATTCTTTCAACGCATCTTTTGGATGAATAGAACCATCAGTTTTAATATTAAAAACTAATTTTTCGTAATCTGTCTTTTGTTCAACTCTATAGTTTTCGATGCTGTAGTTTACATTCTTAATTGGTGTGAATATTGAATCTACCGCAATCGTACCTATACTAGCATTTGCTTGTTTATTTTCCTCAGCAGGAACATATCCTCTTCCTTTTTCTATGGTAATGTCCATATCTATTTTAACGGAAGACTCCATATTTGCAATAACGTGGTCAGGATTGAGAACCTGATACCCAGAAATAAATGTACCTAGATCTCCTGCGGTTAGTTGCTCCTTACCTGATACTGAAATGGACACTTTCTCAGTTTCTGCATCCTCAATCTGCTTTTTGAATCGAACTTGTTTTAAGTTCAAGATGATTTCCGTTACATCTTCTACTACTCCTTTGATAGTAGAAAACTCATGATCAACACCTTCAATTTTTACAGAAGTAATTGCAAAACCTTCCAAGGAAGATAATAATATTCTTCTCAATGCATTTCCGACAGTTAAACCGAACCCAGGCTCTAAAGGTCTAAATTCAAATTGACCTTCGTAATCATCCGATTCGATCATTATAACTTTGTCAGGTTTTTGAAATGCTAAAATTGCCATGATATAATTTTTTATAAAATATTCAATTAATTATTTAGAGTATAATTCAACGATAAGTTGAGTATTGATATTCTCAGGAATATCCTCTCTGATTGGTGATTGTAAAAACTTACCTGCAACTGCTCCTTTATCAAATTCTAACCAAGGAAAAGTACGCGTATTTACTTCAACAGAAGATTTCACAACATCTAACGATTTAGATTTCTCTCTTACTGCAACAATATCACCTGCTTTAAGCTGGAAAGAAGGAATATTTACAACCTCTCCATTCACTGTGATGTGCTTGTGGGAAACCAATTGTCTTGCACCTCTTCTTGAGGGAGAAATTCCCAAACGGAATACAGTATTGTCAAGACGAGACTCACATAACATCAATAAGTTCTCTCCTGTAATACCACTTCTTCTTGATGCTTCCTTAAATAAATTTAAGAATTGTCTTTCAAGAATACCGTATGTGTATTTTGCTTTTTGCTTTTCTTGTAATTGAATAGCATAGTCAGATTTCTTTGCTCTTCGCTTACCATTACCGTGCATACCTGGTGCATACGGCTTTTTTTCTAATGCTTTATCTGGGCCAAATATTGGCTCACGAAATTTACGTGCAATTTTTGATTTAGGACCTGTATAACGTGCCATAATTAATTTCTTTAAAAGTAAATATTAAACTCTTCTTCTCTTTGGAGGTCTACATCCATTATGAGGTAGAGGTGTAACATCAATAATTTCCATTACTTCTATTCCAGAGTTATGAATCGCTCTAATAGCTGATTCTCTTCCTCCTCCTGGACCCTTCACATATACTTTTACTTTTCTAAGCCCTCTTTCTTGAGCGACTTTAGAACAATCTTCAGCAGCCATTTGAGCAGCATAAGGAGTGTTCTTTTTAGATCCTCTAAACCCCATTTTACCAGCTGATGACCAAGAAATTACTTGACCGGTAGCATTGGTTAAAGAGATAATAATGTTGTTAAAAGAGGCTTTAATGTGAGCTTCTCCAATCGGATCAACTTTCACTTTATACGAACTTTTCTTTGTAGCTTTTGCCATAACTTATGATTTA